>Ga0315535_1000338_pt1 | contig 32757 bp, 28 predicted proteins | sample SalMarSW160220MG_2_FD_203092 | JGI IMG/M metagenome (GOLD analysis project Ga0315535, IMG submission 203092) | Salt marsh sediment microbial communities from the Plum Island Ecosystem LTER, Massachusetts, United States - Salt Marsh Sediment SW1602-20 ... | reverse complement strand
TTGTTAACGTCGAGGAACGGGATAACAGTTATGCCGCCTTTCCCTACATTGGTCCGGTTGTCAGCAGCCAGATACTTTGTCTTTCTGTCTCTGATAATACTTCCCCGTGCATATTGTGTCATACTTGTCTTTTTATCAGTACGTCGGAATGATGCGCCTGTCTGTGCAAACGAGAAATCGTATCTTAATCCCAGTTCGGCCATCTGTATCTTACTCCTGAAGAGTTGTTCGTATGAGGCATTCAGGTAAGCATGTTCGAAAAAGCGTTTTTCTACGGCTATTTTTGCTGATATAAACTCATTATCCGAGTAGGAATATTGTGCCTGCGGTATAAACACAAATCCCTTGGGTAACCGGTAAGCCAGGGAAAGGTTACTGTAAACATAGGGACTGGTGCTTTCCGGGAAGAGGCCATATGTTGTAAGACTTGTACTGACTCCAAAAAGTGATCCGGAAAAAAGCCATTCTCCTGTGGTATATTTGTTTGATCCAGGAAGTACAATCTGGTAAACTGAAAATCTCTGGTACGATCTGAATCCGCCTATCTTTAAAGGCAGTGAAAGAACAGCTTTGCGTTCTTCCCTGTAATTATAGCTTATAGCTTTTTGATCTTTATCATACCAGGTATAGTTAAGATCGAGCTGTATGTTCGACGGCAGTCGGTAAGTCAGGGTTCCCTTCGTCCTGATGCCATAGTCATATTCACCTGAAAGCAGTATATTATTTGTGATTCTTACAGAGGCATTCAGAAAAGGCATCGCCGGTTGCGATTTTATCGTTGACAGATACTCCAGTCCGCCTCCTATGGTGATGCTTTTGGATAATCCGTAATTTAAGCTGGCTCGGGTGAATTTACTGGACAGGGTGTCTTCAATGATGCCGGCACTGACTGTATATTCCATTGTTTTTACCGGCAAAAAATTGAAAGGAATGGTAATGTTCTGTTCCCTTGTACGCTCTTCTCCCCATGGGCCATAAAACTTAAGTCGAACCGTTGAATTACCATAAACAAGCGGCACCTCAAAACTGAAAAAACCGGAAGCATCAGCCTTGACATAGTCTACCAGTACATTATTGATATAAAGTTCCACGATCCACCCCGGTTCTGTCCTGTCACTGAGTGTATAGGTTCCGAACGAGCGCCTGTAAGTTGTAGGGGTATTTGTTAACTGCAGACCCACCACAGGATTGTATATAGAGGAGATCGCATCTGTCGTAATTTTACCGGCCATAACCTGTCTTAATGGGTTAAAGTCGTTATTGACATATCTCCACCTGTAAAATTGTTGCTTTTCACTGAGTGCTTCATTGCTGTTATAATAAAGGTTAGCGGTGGCCTCACCCCCCGCCAGCATTGAACCAAGTGCCAGGTTAAGACGGGAATATGTTTGCCCGCTGATCTCCTGCGAAGATATGGCCGACCAGTCGGCCATTCCAAACTTAAACAGCGGATATGTACGTCCTATGGTAGTATCTGCTTCAACTTCACCTTTAAGCCGGGTCAGGTTTTTTCTCATTTCTTCAAGACGCATCTCCCTTATAAGAGGAAGTTCAAGCTTACTTTTTACAGTGGCAGAAAGAGAACGAAAGTTGAAAATGCATTCCAGTCCAAAGATCTTACCATAATAGGATGTTCTCAGGTAAAGGTTCGATTCAGTCCTTATAAGATCACCTGGTTTCAGATCATATGTTTTACCCTGATATGTTATCCTGTTGTCTGTGCGGGAAACTGTATATTTTGCATCAGGATTAATAAAAAAGCCAGAAACAGATGTAAGTCCGGGTGTTGGAGTATTTTTTATTTTCAGGAAATCGAAAAGGTCAGTCACGGGAAGATACAGTTCCTGTCCCTTTATTACAGCAGGCATATCAGTGCCTCCTATCATGGGAAAGTTAACAAATATAGATATCTCATAATACTCGGGTATTTCCTGGGCAGATGACTTGGAGGGTATCAGGATGAGAAAAAGAGCAGTAATAATCACGTAAATCGTCAGAAAAGGGCGCATAGGATTCAGTAACGTGGTATTTGTGTATGCTTTTCTGCCGGTCATTATTATTCAGTTATTCTGTCACGTAGTTCCCTGTTTCATTCCTGCATGAAGGTAATGTCAAATGTTCCGCTATAATCTCCGGGCGGGCTGGCTGCCGGGTTGCCTGCCGTCAGCGTGCCGCTGATATCTATAGTAGTATATGTCGGCGGACTGACTGTAATTACAAACGGGGAGGCTGGGTCTGTACTGTTTAAATGCAGGTTCATTGAGCCTCCACCACTTCCGGGTAAGGTTACATCGGCCCCTAATATTATAGAAACCACAGTGCCCTGGTTTGCCGTAACTATAAACCTGGCAGCATTGAAGCTATACCCAAGGTTAAGCAAAACCACATCCCCGGTTGCAGCCCTGGATCCATCCGTGTTAATTGTGACTGTTCCGCCTGCTGCACCCTGCGAAAATGCACCAAACGCCATATTTTGGACCAGTGTGGCTTGAATAGGCCTGGGGGGAGGTTGCTGGGCGAATACATCCGGGGATATCATCTTCATGATGACAGATATTATTATCATCATGAGAAATTTGCCTGGTATTTTTCTTACTGTCATCTGTTATGTATGTATATCTTTTTTGATATCCTTTCTGTCCCGCTTATATAAGTGACAATATAAATACCGTCTTTTACACCCGGACTGAATTCATAGTAACCCTTATCATACACTTTCCTTGAAAACATAACCTGGCCTGTCAGGTTATACAGGCTGACAATCCCTTCACTTCCGTAGACAATATTTATTGTAGATCTCAGTACTCCATGGGAACAGTAAACAGAAAAGATATCATTGGTCTCATTATAATCTGTTGTCCGTGTTGCTATGCTTGTGATATTAAGAACAAACCTGTTATTATACTCACCTGCTCCAAGATTGACAACATATTGGGCATCAGGCACCAGGTCCTGGTCCTTTCCGGCGACAAGGTCCGTAAGGATTATTTTTCTGTCTGCAAGTGCAGGATCCAGGTCTTTGATCCTGAAAACAATATCACCTGCTCTGTTGATTTTCAGACCCAGTGGTATTGCTGTACTGTCATCAGCTATGGCCGGCAGGGCGTCTACCGACAGTTTAATACCATCCTGGTTAATAGCATACAGGTTTGCAACTGAATAGTCAGTATTTAATAGTTTCAATGCTTCAAGCTGTTTATTAAACGCTAAAGTTGCATTTTCATCAAAATATATTACAAGGGGATCAGAAGAGTGAACATCGTCGGAAAATCCCGCAGTCAGCCTCATTACCGGGGGCCTGCTTACCTGCAAGGATTTGAAGAAAGGATGGGCAAAGTCTGTGATCCTGACGTTATTGTCCATACCCAGTGTAGCTGTTACCGGGTAACTGCCGTCTGAAACATGTATGAAGAAACCCTGCATTGATGGTATTATATTGCTGGCTGTCCCATCGCTGGAAATACCGTTAATATATGAACTGTATGTGCCGCCATACTGATCTGTCGTACTTGCTGTAAAAAAGTAAATCGCGTTATCTATATTGGTTTTTGTCCAGCCCGTGGCTGCATCCCAGTCAATAGGAGAGGGATATGGATTACCAACAAGGTTAAATCCCTGTGTATAAGTGTAGTTGTGGTTGTACAATGTGGTGCTGAGACTGCCGTTGTTAACTGTCCCGCTTATATCTACAGTATTGGGATCGGATACTGATCCAAAATTCACAGCATAGCCCTCCAGCGGTACCAGCGGATTGGTTGCAGTATTATAGGTTAGCCATCCTGACCCTGTTCGATTTTCATCATAGCTATAAAAAGTAAAATCGCTGAGTGTCATATCATCGCTGAATTCATTAACGGTAGCTGACTGGACCGGTGAACTGAAATATTTGTATCCGAATCCGGATGGCAGGTAACGTTGCATGGTGGCATTACCTGTTACATTTCCGGTTCCTGAACCGGATATCAATGCAGTCTGGGTGACCGATGAGATTAGTGTAAGGTTGCCATCAGATGTAAGGTCGCCATTCTGCAGGGTAACAATACCTGTGACATTCAGTGGTCCGGTCAGCGATACACCTGCAGGATTATTCACAATCAGGTCCTTTATTGTATTACCTGCAAAACTACCTGTACCTATCACCTGTAGAGATGTGCCGTTCATCTCCACAGATCCGCCGGTCGATGTAAATGTTCCATTGTTGGTTATTGTTCCTCCTATGTAGATTGTATTGCCCGATACAGTCAGTGATGCACCCGGATCTATTGTGATATTATTTACATTTCCAGCAGCGCCTGTACTTAAAACAGGATCATTGCCTGTACTGGTTACCACAACTGATGTATTTCCGTTTGGTAATATGCCGCAAGACCAGTTACCGGTATCGTTCCAGTCAGTATTGGTTGATCCTGTCCATGTAAAAGTGGAAATAATCTCTATCGGATTGGTAGCGATGACTTCGTTGCAACCTCCTGCAGCAGCAATTGTGTTGGTAACTGTATAGATACCCGGGGTACTGGCAGACAGGTCCACCTCACCCGTTGAAGTATTCACGAATACCAGTCCTGCTGTTGATGAAAAAGTACCCGCAACGCCTCCGCCGCTGAATGTCGGTAAGGGGTCAGCTGCATTCGGACAATAGGGTGATCCTAGATAGCTGAAGGTTGCCACAGGAACGGGATTCACGGTCAATAATGCAGGATTACTTGTGACCTGCGATGTGCCGCATGTACTTGTAATTATGCATTGATATTGTTTCCCGTCCTTTGTTAATCCCGGATCTGTAAGCATAAGAGCAGAAGTCGTTGCCCCGCTGTAAATGCCGCCGTCTGTGATATCCACCCCGTCTTCCTGCCACTGGTAAGATAAATTGTAACCTGTAGCGGATATTGTGAAAGTGGCATCGCCTCCTTCACATATTGTAACAGGTGATGGCTGGGTATTAATGGTCGTCCCGGTTAAAATGGTCAGTGTCACATCGGTTTCAGGACTTTCACAACCATTAATAGTCTGTGTAACAGTATAGTCGTATGTCCCTGGAACAGTCTGCCCTGTTGAAAAAGGATTTGCTGTACTTACGAGTGTCCCTCCACTGTACCAGCGTATGTTTTCTCCTGTAGCCTGGAGCCAGGCTATCTGACCTGTGCAGTATACCATGTTTGATGCAACCGGAGCCGCCGGAGCATCCGTGATAATAATATCCTTTGTTACGCCCATTGGTCCGCAGCCCCCGTCATAAGTATATGTAATGGGATAGGTACCGGCAGATGGTGGAGTAAAGATATCTCCTGATATATATGCATTTCCTGAATAAGTTCCTCCTGCCGGATAACCGAATGTCAGGGTAACAGGACCTGAGCAGAGGCTCTCTGAAGGCAGGTTATTTGACTCAGTTGCAGTGGCATCAATGCTATAGAATGTAGATGGGGAGGACTGGTTATAATATTCTGTTCTCATCCAGCCATCAGATCTGACTTCATCTGAGATCCTGAGTTCATCGAACATCCCGCTGAAATAGTAACTCGATTGAAAGGGTTCTTTACCGATTGAAAGTGTATTTGAGGCGGTACCGAGTGTTCCTGTTTTTTTAAAGGGCCGTTCCGGAACACCGTTAACGAAAGTCATTATTGAATCTAATACATCAGAACTTATTCCGGCCAGGTAGTACCATTGTCCCGTGCTAAGTACTGTGCCTCCAGTAACATTCCTGTTCAGGGACGGTACATTGGAACTGTTCCTTATCTCAAATTCAACCTTGTTATTGGTGTATATGCCAAATTTGTAACCACCGCTGGAGTTATTCTGGTTTCCGGCGATTTTCTGATCGCGGTTGCGATTATTCATATAGACCCAGGCAGATACGGTTATGTTACCATTGAAATTTATATTTGGATCATTCTGAACCCCGGCATACTGATTGGATCCGTTCATCAACATGGAATTATCAATAATACCGCCTGTATATGAGGGATTGTTGAACGGGGTACCTGACTTGTTAAACACTGTTGCATCCTGGAGGCTGCTGTTGTTCATATGCCATACTCCCTTATAATGGCTGTCCCATACATCTGTTGTTGAGGGGTCTGAGCTTATCTGAGTATTCCCGTATAATATTTTTATGACAGTGTTTGCAGATGACGACAGTACAGGAATCCTGACCCATGCAATCAGATCGCCGTTGCTTCCGTTATAGTATTCTATCTGGTGATCGAGTATGTTATAGTTCTCATCGGTGAAGATAATATCATAGCCGTTTGTGTTTTCCACCTGCCCGTTTGGTAAGTTTTTTAAAAATGTCTGTCCTGCCAGGTTTACAAGCATCGGGAAATTGTACAGGTCTTCACTACCTGATACATAATTGTGATCAATGGTTATGTTTCTTTCATAGTTATAGCCCATAACCGGAGTACATATAGTCCAGAAAATTGTTAACTGTCCTGTTGCACCATTACCTCCAGCCATGCTGGTTCCTCCTGATCTTTCTCCGCCTCCTCCACCTCCTCCCGGTGGATTGCCATTTTCTCCATTATTATTAGTGACTCCTAAACCTCCTGTACCACCATTAGCCCCGTTACCACCGTTACCGCCTATGCTTGTGCCGGTTTGACCATTATTACCATTTATATTTGTTGTGCCGCCCGTTGCCGTTCCTCCTGTTCCGACTGCTCCCTTGTTACTTTCTCCACCCGTTCCGCCATTGGCTGTCAGGGTCAGAAAAGTGGTAGCAGTGCCTGAATTTCCGTTTCCTCCAGTTACACCGGTACCTCCTGTACCTACAGTAAAATTAATTACCTGTCCGGGTGTTACTGTAAGAGTGCCAAGCGTATACCCTCCGCCACCTCCGCCTGAGCCTCCTGAGTTTTCCGATGTCGAGCCGCCGCCAGCACCACCGGCTCCCCAGCATTCGACAGTAATTGAAGTGATGCCGGCAGGAACGGTGAAATTTCCGCTGCTGGTATAAGTTATGGTCCGGTTTTGTCCTGCTGATGTCAGCGAAAGCATAACAAAAGTCATAACAGTTATTAATATTCTGTATATGCTTCTGTATTTTGGATTTACTAAAAGCTTCATATTTCTGCTGCGGAATGTGTTTTAAAAATTTAAAAACCACGGCTGTTGCTGTGTTTTCTTAATATGAGTAAGTTATCACCGGAAGGAATGCTGCTATAGGGGCAGGTCCCGGCGGATTGTCAGTTAATGGCTAACTCAGCCTCTGCATATCTTTCAGGTTTTACATCTGAGGATGATGAATAGATAACACGCAGAGTGCCTGAGCTGTAGTCTACTCCCGGAATACGCAGAAGATTGAAACCAAACCTGCGGGTTTTATTCGGAGTATAGACAGCTACGCCTATGGCAGTACCAACCCTGATGATCTTACCTTCGGTTGAGATATAGTCAACAGTCACATCTCCGTAAACAGACATATTCCCCTCACGGTTAAAGGTAAAACTGATCCTGGGAATTGAATCATTTACCATCTCCAGATTCAGGTTTGTCAGGCTGACCCTGGTATTGGATTCACCAACCCTGATGATTATCGGGATGGTAATGCCAAAGATAGGGGTAAGCCTTACCGAAATTGAATTTGTGTCAGACGATTGTTCTTTTTCTCCAAGAGGTCTGGGTTTAGGTACTGACCTGAAATAGAAATGAGATCTGTACTCTCCCGGTTTTAATTCTCCTGTCCTTGTCATCTGCACTTTCACAACCTGGGCTTCTCCCGGGCCAAGCGTCACTGAACGGGGAAAGAACCTGATATACTTATCTGCAAATTGCTGTCCCGGGTCGGGTTGTGTTATCATCTCAAAAGTTCCGTCATCCTTCATCCTGATTTCGACAATAGAAATTGAATATGTGGCAGTGTCTTTGCCTGTATTGGCCAGGTTAAGGTCAAATGACCTCCTGGAGCCCTCGAATACCACCCTCCTGGGAGTTATTAGAAGGTCTCCCTGTGCTAACAGGTTACCGGATAAAAGAAAAAGGAGTCCTGAAAGGGCTGTAATAAAAATATTATTTAACTTCAACCTTTGTGTATTGAATCGGTTAAAAGGAGAATGCATAATGGTGACTACCATTTTAAGTTAAGGTTTTTGTCAGTCTGCTAGTTAAATCCAAATGTAATAGTGTATGTTCCTGTATACAGCCCAACCGGGTTATCGTTAATATTTCCTACTTTTAATGTTGCGCCAACATAAACTTCCTGGTAACCATTCTGAAGCCTGCCCGTGCCTGTGCCCGGGGAGGGTACTGACACCCAGTCTTTCACCTCCATGGTCCTGGAGTCAGAAAGGTGTTTTAACAATACGGGATGTGAAGGGAGTGTTATTGAAAATGTAGCATCGGCATCACCGGTGACATAAAAGGTAGCAGCATTAACTGTTCCGGGGCCTTTATATACACTACCAAGAACTGATACCGTACTTTCCGGTGTAAGTATTATCTCACCGCCCTGCGGGCCAGGTGAAAACTTCCCGAAATTCATCCGGGCTGTTTCACTGGCTGAAAATACGGAAATCACCTCAGCATAGATATGACCCTCGGCAGAGACCGGAGGTGCGGATTGTGCAATTACCACACCGCCGGTCATGAGTATTTGTAATATCAGGCAAAGAAAGGTTAGTTCAGACCTTCTCATTCTTCTTACATTAGGATAAATATGCTTAACTGATAATAAACTAATTATAATTTACAGTTACTGTAAAATCAGTACCTGATGTATAAATGCCTGCAGGCTGACTGCCTGCCACATTCAGGGTAGCGCCTACAGCAACGGTTGTATTTCCTGTTCCGTCTAGAGTACCGGTAGGTGTTGGATTGCTTACCCATGTATCTACTGTCATATTATTGGCACCACTTGATATTGTGGTGGCAGCACCTGGCAGGGATATGGAAAATGTAGCACTGGGCACTCCCGTAATATCAAAGACAGCCGCAGTAACTGTACCTGCAGTGGCAGGTAAAGTACAACCTCCGGTAACAGATCTTGAATTATCAGTGGCCAGTACAACAGTACCTGCAGTAGCGTTAACTGCGACATTACCGAAATTCATATCAGTGGTCTTGGTGATAGTAATTGGAGTAATGATGGTAGCAGATGCGGAGGCTGTTGCAGATACCTGTCCGTAACTGCTCACCGTCAAAGCAACCATAGCAATTGTAAATGCGAAAAATTTTGAAGCTTTTTTCATTAGTCTGAATTTTAAATGTTGGAATTAAGATTAATAGTTTTTATTCCCGTAATTGTTTTCAGTCGTCTCTTTTTTAGATACAATGGAGTCCGGAGTACGACCTGGTTATAACGACAAAAGTAAAATATTATTCAAGAAAAACATACTTTGACATCAGGAAAGTTGTTAATAACTGTTTCTAATTATTAACAATTCATAACATTAGACAAAATTTGATTTTTATTTTACCTTTGTATAGTTCAATAATAACAGCACCATTGATGAACAAGCAGAAACTGATCTATATTGTCGATGATGATTCATTTATTAATAAGCTGATCGCTAAACGATTTGGCTCTGAGGGTTTTAGTATTGAAGCTTTTGAAAGTGGGGAAAAATGTCTGGCTGCACTGGACAGGGGGCCTGATCTGATCATCCTCGATTATTTTTTCACAATCAGCGACCATAATGCAATGAATGGCATGGAGGTTTTTGACAGGATAAAGGAGGTAAGTCCTGATGTACCTGTTATTATGCTTTCAGGACAGGATAAGGGAGAAATAGTACTGGAACTGGCACGTAAGGGAATAGATGATTACGTCATCAAGGATAATAACCTCATTGATAATCTTCATACTGCCATTAAGGAGTTATTTGACAAGGATATATAAATCCCGGGATTGTTATCGGTGAAGTATAGAGTATGCAGGTAACTCAGGTAGCTATTTCAGGATAAAGTTATATGTTATAGTGCCCTTCTGAACAACGGGTGCATCTGGCTTTGCTTCAAAGCGTGCCTTAAGGGCTGCTTCTTTCGCCAACCTTAAGAGATCTTCATTGAGTGTTGTTGATCCTTTTGTACCGGGGATTGCCTGGGTAACCCTGCCATTACGGTCAACACTTATTTTGACGACCACTTTCCCTTCTTCCTGATAATTATAATCCGGGGTAGGCAACGAGAGGGATTTTCTTCCCCCCAGATCATATGATATTCCCTTGTTGCCAAGCCCGCTCCCTTCTCCCCGGTTCTGGGAGTCAAAGGATCCGTTCTCCGATCCCTGGTTACCCTGTCCGCCTGTTACTCCTTCGCTTGTAGTATTGGTTCCTGCATTCCTGGCGTTGGTAAGTGCATTCCTTGTTCTGTTTATGATATCTTCCTGCCTTTTATGCTCAGCTTCGATCCGTTTGCGTTCAGCTTCTTCCTCGGCTTTCTTTTTTCTTTCAGCCTCAAGCTGTTCCCTCATTTTTCTTTCGGCTTCGAGTTTTTCCTGTTTCTTCCTTTCAGCTTCAGGATCAACTTTCTTTACTTCAGGAGCTTCCTCGTCGTTCTGTGTAAGCAACGGAGTATCTTCAGTCGGTTCATTCGATCTGGCAGGTGGCGGAGGGGTGGCGGATTCCTGAGATGCAGGCGTTGAAGGTTCAACAAGGCCGCTGCCGGTCTCTCCTGATCCGAAATTAACAAGGATACCTTCTTCTGTCTCCGGAGGGGGAGGTACGGAAAAACCTACCAGTACAAGTAACAGGAATAACACCAGGTGAACAATTACTGTACCAGCTATTCCCTTGCCTCTTTCAGAAGGAAACCTGTGCAGATCGTTATTTGGGCGAGGTTGCAATGATCAGTTTATAGTTATTTGCCTGAGCAATGTTTAACACCTTAACTACACTTTCAAACGGAACATTTTTATCAGCATGAAGTGATATGTACATATCAGGCTTATCACCCAGTTTTTCTTTAAGTACTGCCTCAAGCTGATCAAATCGTACCGGTTGTTGTTCCACGTAATATTGCTGGTCACGCGTTATTGAAACCGTTGTCTGTGGTTTGGCAGATGTCTGAGTACTCCCTTTGGGAAGCAACAGCTTAAGAGCTGTGGGATGAACAAGGGTAGATGTTAACATGAAAAAAATAAGCAGGTTGAATACAACATCAGTCATACCTGTTGAGCTGAAGTTGATACTTATCTTGTTTCTTTGAGAAATTGCCATTTTAATGTTCGGTTTTAACAGGTTCATTCAAAATATCCATAAATTCGGTAAGTGTGGCTTCGAGATTGAATACAACCTTTTCAACCCTGACAACCAGGGTGTTGTATGCAAAGAAACCAACAATACCTACTATCAGGCCGGCTACGGTGGTAATGAGGGCTGTATAAATACCGCCCGACATCATCGAAACATCTATATTATTACCTGCCTGAGACATTGAATAAAACGACTGGACCATACCTATTACTGTTCCGAGAAAGCCAAGCATAGGTTCGGCACCGGTTATTGTGGCCAGCGTAGGAAATCCCTTTTCCAGTTTGGATATCTCCAGCTTGCCTACATTCTCAATAGCTGTGCTAATATCCTGGAGAGGCCTTCCAAGTCTTGATATACCTTTTTCTATCATCCTGGCTGAAGGGCTCTCCGTCGATCTGCATAGAGCAAGAGAAGCTTCAATTTTCCCGTCGTGTATATAGTCTTTTATCCTGTTCATGAAATTCATGTCTTCTTTTGTAGCTTTCCTGATCACATAATATCTTTCAATAAAGATATAAGCAGCAACGAAAGACAACAGGATGATGGGTATCATTACCCAGCCTCCTTTAATAGCCAGATCAAGCAGAGTGAGTTTCATTTCGCCTGCTTTTTCAACAGGAACGGTTCCTTCCTGCATCATGATTTCTAAAAACGCCATATTCTTCTTTTTGTTAAGTAATTACCGGTTCTATGTATAAAAAATTCTTTCAAGGTTAATCGTGCGAAGTTATTAAAAAACGTAAGGAAACAGGGTTCTATTATCCTGTGTTAATAACAAAGCTCTGATTTTTATTAACTACGGTACTAAATTTTAATTGAGAAGATACTATTTAACCGATTTCCTTTTCTTTTTTATCGTTGTTTCATCTTCTTTTTTCATAGCATCTTTCTTCTTGCTCCTGAAGAGATCGGATAATTTATTGAAATCCCTGGTAAAGAGAATACCTATACCCTGCGTATATGGGCCGAGGCCGGTGTATATGTCATTCACCCTGTTGAATACTTTAAGCCTGAGTTTCTCCGTAAGCTTAATTTCCGCATCGAAATCGCCCATTATCTGGCCGGTATTGCTGGAAGCTGTACCGGAGGTTCCCATAACATCGAGGTTGCCATTAAGTATCACCTTATCATTAAGAAGCTGTGTTGACAATGCCACCTGAAGTTCCTGGGGATTGATCTCGCTTTCTTTTGTTCCCGTTCCCGGCCTGTAAACAAACCCGAGATCAAAATCCTTGCTTATCTGTGAGATCCAGTTGCTCAACTGTGTCGAGATCATCTCGGTTGTTGTAACTGCCATGGCAGAAGTACCTGTTGAAGAAGCTGTATTAACATAATAAAAACTGTTCATTATCAGCAGGTAAAGAAACTGCCTGTTCAACTCTTCCTCGGATGTAATGGCATTCTTCAGCAGTGTGCGTGTTTCCTCATCAGAATTGGGAAGATATATATCAAACTTAACGATAGGGTTGAACAGTTTACCGGAAAGGTTAAGCTGTGGTTCCACGCGTACTCTTTTATTCTGATAATTCTCATCCGGGATTACCGGATAAAGGGATGTTTCAAGATTCTTATAAATTGCCTTGAGCTCTATCTCTGCATTATCTATGTCACCATTGAACATGATTTTTCCCCCGCTTTCAACTGAGAATTTTTTGTTCAAGAGATTACCGGCAGTAAACAGATACTCACCATTATCTATAACATAGTCTCCTGATATTTTAAATTCGCCTTTGGGATTAAGCGTTATATTAAGCATTCCGGAGCCACTCCCGGTTATTTTGTCGCCAACTTTCGAATCAAAAATGATCTGAACCTGTGCATCCGGGGTCACATCAAGGTCCATATTAATATCCATTCCCACCTGTTTGGGAGGAGGAGGTATATGATCCAGCACATTGGTAATGGCCGAACCCTTATTATTCTTTGTAGAATCAATAAAACTTATGAATGAATTATCAGATACCGACAGGTTATTACTCAGAGGGATATAAAACCTGGAGTTCTCACCTGTTTTGGCCGAGATATCAAAAGACAATGTGCTGGGTGTGCTCTTTATTCTTGTTACTCCCGAGGCATACACTGTTCCGTAAAACAGGGGATTGTCTTTTGCCTGGGTATTCAGAACAAGGAAATTCCTCGAAGTAATATTTATTGTCAGATCCGGACTAAAGGTCTGAAGGTTACTATGGTATACAGCTCCGTTAAGGGTAGCTGTGTTTCCCCTGGGATCCCTGATACTTATATTGTTGAACTTGATACCCTCTTTGTCAAATACAATTGTATCATCAAAATTATATACCGTTTGCAGGTAGTCTATCTTCATTGATGCATCCTCAACATACATCTTACCTGTCAGGAGAATAGTATTAGGCTCTCCGTGCAGGTTGAGATTTCCTGTTGCTGTTCCTTTTATGCCTGAGGCAAATACCTTTAGAAGCGGGTTAAGGAATCCGATCGGAAGCTTGGTTGTATTGGCTGCAAGATCGATTTGCTTTAACGCTGGATTATAATTGCCTGTAACAGTAAACATCCTTGCACCATCTGAAATATTGTATGCATTTATTTTTACCACCTTGTTGTCTTTATCCCATGCCGATCTGGCCGTGATATCACCGTACCTGTTTCCCAGGATCGAAAAATCGCCTATTTTCAGGTTGCTTTCGAGCAAAAGATCGTGATAGACATTTGTCAGCAATACTGTACCGTTAAGAGATCCTTCAATGTCTAATTGTATCTTATTAGGGTCGGTGTTATTCCTTTGCGCCAGGTAATTGAGAGGTGCTATATCTATACCAGAAAACTCCAGTTTCAGCGAATCCGTGGGGTCTTCAGAGATGGCTCCGTCTATCTTGTAATATCGTTCCTCGCTGGCGATAAGCAACTTGCTTATCTTAACAGAACTGGAATCGACATAAATAGTTGATTTATTTATAGTCCAGGTGTTATTGTCGGCTATAATATTAGTCGGTAAAATATTGATTCTGAGATATGAATCATTATGGTCTGTACTATCGTTTATTATTATCCCTGTTGCGATGAACCTCCCTTTGTTCCTGTTCTGGTCCTTATTGTTCCAGTCAATTGAAAAGACAAAATTGTCTGGTTTTGTGTTGAGGTCAATTTTGAAGTCCTTTAGATCAGTCTGCTGAAGGAAAGTCAGCGAGGAACTTCTTACTGATGTAGTAAGTTGCGAATCGGCAGCGTTCAGCTTGAAATCAAAATCGTGGAATATATTGTTCCTGAAATTGAAATATCCTGCTTTTGCGGCAACCTCTACAATACTGTCGGCATATACATTGCCTTTGACAATGCTTTTATCTGCGAGGAGTATTCCTGTCCTGAAGAATTCATTTATCTTGTCGGTATTCCTGAAATTAATGTCGAAGGTGAAGTCGTTATTCTTTCCACTGGCTGCTACAGGCACAGGATGGAACCTTGATGGCATAAGGCTGGAAAGGATATTTTTAAACTGGCCAGATAAGACAGAGAAATTATAATATCCTTTTATATCGGCATCGACGAAATCGGTATGCAGGCTTAAGACAGGTGTGTCATTCTCAGAGTAGGTTTTTATCGAGAAATCATACAGTTCAAGGTTCTTGCCATATTTAATGAAGTTCGAGTTTAGAAGCTTTATTTCACCGTCCAGATTATCGATACTATTACCCCTGAAGTTGGAAGTAAGAAGCAATGTCATTGCAGAGGTAGTGTCTTTTTTGTCGAAATGAAGTTTATACAGGTTGGCCTTTGCCAGGTTAAGGGTGAAATCAAATTCAGGAAGAGCGTTCCTGAAATTAAACATTCCCAGCAGGTCCATTTTTATATTCTTGTCAGATATTTTTATGCTTCCGTCCCATGTCTTTTCAGTGAAGCGGCCATTAAGGTTTACGTTCCTGTATTTATAGCTGTTGATCTCGATGCTGTCTATGTTACCGGTCAGGTTTGCAGCAAAACTGCTGAGAGAATAAGCATAGCCGTCAATGTTGGCTTTCATGCTGACATTCCCGAAAAGCTCTCTGTTTCCGGTGAGACTTCCGAGATCAACACTGTTGCATGTAAGCAGACCATTGATATCATATCTCTTTGATTTCTCAGGACGAAGGGAAATATCTGTCCTTATTACTCCTTTGCTGGTCCTGAATTCCCCGTAAGTAACAAAATCAGTTGTGAAGCCGGTGAAGTTTCCGTCGAATGTTATGTTTCCCAGCTTATGAATAGGATCGGGCAAAACAATATGACCTTTCCCGGGGATCCGTATGTTCTCTATATCATCAGCGTTTGTCTTAAGACTGTTAACTCCAATGTAGATATACGCATTATCTATGTTTGGAAGTCCCGAAAGGTCGAAATCGCAATCCAGTTTAGTGGAATCGCTGTATGATATTTCCAGGTCACGGCCTCTTAATTCCGATACTGTTCCCATTACTTTGCCTGAGAGCCAAACAGATTCATCTATACCTTTAAAGGCGGGGACAAAATACCTCAGGTCGGAGGATGATACCAGTGATTTTTCAAAATCGATATCGAGCTTTACTTCATCTGTAAACCTTTTGAAGGAACCGGCAGAATCACCTACTAATCCGACGTGTCTGAGATTTATTATGCTGCTGTCACTGTTAAGGCTTATACCTTTAAAAAGAAAATGATGTTTTGCAAGCGTAACTCCGGTAGACATCCTGTTGATGAAAAAGCCGCTTTTTTCCCTGAAGGCAAGGTTATATATGCTGAAAGTAGTTGAGTCATTTACTATTCTAAGATCTTCGACAATCCCGTTCAGTCTACTGATCTCAAGGTCGTTAAAGTTAATTCCGGGTTTCTGCCCTGCTACCTGCCTGTTTATAAGGGAGAACTTTGAATGACTTATGTCGATCTCGTCGATCCTTATTCTGCTGCCCTTTTTTTTAGCGGTATCCGGTGATGATTGAAGAAGACTAAGATACCAGTTAAGGTTATTTTGACCGGCAGAATCGGTTATTATATTAAAATCGGTATTGACAAGATTGACCTTGCCAATCCTGATCGATTTCCTGGTAAGATCGAAACTTTTTATGCCTGCTGTCAGCCTTTTGGAATATAACAGGGTATCGTTATTCCTGTCTTTTATGAGTAAGTCATTTAAAACAAGTCTGTTAAAGAATCTATATTGAAATTTCCCTACACTTATCGTTGACTTTATTTCATCAGAGAAATGGCTGGCTATCCTGTGAACCACAAAAGTCTGGACCTCCGGTACCTGCAAAACCACATAAAGTATGGTAGGAGGCATAATAAGGATACCCGCAACAATAATAAAATACTTAATCGATTTTTTAATAATTTTGACCATACAAACGGTTAAAAATATCAGGTATCAAAATAACCTAAAATATACCGAAAAACAAAGTATTAATGGCAGTTACAATATTGGGAATCGAATCCTCCTGTGATGACACTTCGGTGGCTGTGGTAAGGGATGGTTATATGTTGTCAAACCTGATAGCCAACCAGGAAATACATATGGAATATGGAGGAGTTGTACCTGAGCTGGCTTCTAGGGCACACCAGGCAAATATTGTTCCTGTCACGCATATGGCTCTTACAAGGGCCGGGATTGCCCGTAATGAGATAGATGCCGTGGCTTTCACAAGAGGCCCGGGTCTTCTCGGATCCCTGCTCGTCGGAACATCTTTCGCCAAAGGATTTGCCCTTGCCCGGGGTATCCCTCTTATTGAGGTCAATCATCTCCAGGCCCATGTACTTGCCCATTTCCTGCAGGAACCAGGAAAGGAGAAGAAACTTCCCTCTTTCCCTTTTCTATGCCTCCTTGTCTCAGGTGGTCATACGCGTATTATTGTTATGAAAAGCCACCTTGAAATGGAGGTCCTGGGTAATACAATAGATGATGCGGCAGGTGAAGCTTTCGATAAATGCGGCAAGGTTATGGGATTTACATATCCCGCCGGTCCTCTTATTGATAAGCTTGCCAGGGAGGGTAACAGAAAAGCTTTCAGGTTTGCCAAGCCACATGTGAAAGGTCTGGATTTTAGTTTCAGCGGACTGAAGACAAGCTTTCTGTATTTCCTGCGCGATAGTATAAAAGATGATCCGGATTTTATTGAAAAGAATAAGACTGATCTATGTGCCTCTCTTCAGGAAGTGATAGTTGAGATACTGATCAGTAAGCTGGTTAAAGCTTCAGAGTTGACCGGTATAAAGGAAATAGGTATTGCAGGAGGTGTGTCTGCAAACTCGGGACTGAGGAACGCAATTATAGGGGAGGCTGGTAAAAGGAAGTGGGACCTGTTCATTCCGGATTTCAGGTATACCACTGATAATGCGGCCATGATAGGGATCACGGGTTATTACAAGTATCTCAATGGAGAATTCTCAGACCAGGGAACAGTACCCCTGGCACGATATTAACTTAATAGATATAATTAATGACTGTTTCAGACCTGTCATTCCTTGTTGTGGGTGCCGGTGCTATAGGAGGTATAACGGCAGCCCTGCTTAAAAGATCGGGTATTAATGTAGAAATCCTATGCCGTAATGAGGACTATGCCCGCAGGATATCTGAAAAGGGAATAAATGTTTCAGGATTCGCCGGTGAATTTAATATCACCTTACCAGCATACCCCTCAGCATCAGCAGTAAACGGGAAAAAGGATATCGTACTGCTTGCTACAAAGGCCACTGATATGATTGAGGCCGCCCGGTCAGTAAGTCATATTCTCAAACAGGACGGTTTCCTGGTCTCATTGCAGAACGGATTCTGTGAGGATGTCCTTGCTGAGATAATTGGCAGGGAAAGGATTGTAGGTTGCGTCACAGGCTGGGGGGCAACAATGCACGGGGAGGGTGACCTGGAAATGACTTCAAAAGGTGGTTTTATAATTGGTTATACCAATCGTGAACCGGATGCTTTTCTCGTAACGCTTGCGGATACCCTGTCATCTGTTGTACCCGTTATGACAACCGGGAATATTAATGGTCATCTTTATTCAAAGCTTATAATAAATTCATGTATAACATCGCTTGGGGCGATCTGTGGCCTTTACCTGGGGGAGATGCTCTCAATAGCACGTGTCAGGAAAATATTTATCAGGATCATGCGCGAAGCCATGGAAGTGGCAGATGCCATGAATCTGAGGGTAGAGGTCTTTGGAGGCAACCTCGATTTTAAAAAATTCATTAGCGGAAAAGGTTTCCTGTCAGATTTTCGCCGGCACCTGATCATCAGAATAATAGGTTATAAGTATAAAAAGCTCAAATCGTCAAGTTTGCAATCACTGGAACGAGGAAAATTGACAGAAATTGATTATCTTAACGGCTACATAATAGATAATGGTGAGCGTGTTAGAGTGTCTGTCCCTGTCAATACATTAATAGTCAATATGATACATGAAATAGAGCAGAAAAAAAGAAATATTTCCGTACATAATTTTGATGAACCTGATTTTGACAAATATTTACAGTAAGTGACTTTTTATTATAATTTTACTAACAATGAAGGAGTTTAGTATACCATCGACAAAAAGTACACCGGAAGTATTTCTGAGTCCCGATGGTGTTATAAGGATAAAGGGTCGGTCCATTCATGAGAACATTGCAGAGATTTTTATCCCTGTCGAGGAATGGATAAATGAATATCTTAAGCAACCTGCAGATATTACTATTGTTGAGATGTACGTTGAATATTTTAACAGTGCCAGTGCAAAGGTGTTCATTCACCTCTTGCAGAAGATCACCTATGTGGCAATGAAGCATAAGAAATTTGAATTCAAGTGGTACTACGAAGTTGGTGATGAAGATATCCTTGAGAGAGGAGAATATTTCAGTTCTATCCTTGGTGTACCATTCAGCTTTATCAAGGTCAAATGATCTTTTTAAAAGCCTGGTCAAGGTCAGAGATCAGGGCATCTGGTTCATCGAGTCCGATATAAAACCTTACAAGGTTATTTGAATAGCCGTCGTTTGTGCGCTTGTCGTCGAACGACATTGCAGGGAATACAAGTGATTCATGCCCTCCCCATGATACTCCTATCAGAAATTGTTTCAGATTATTTACAAAAATCTCCATCTTTACTGTTTCATCCAGGTCGAGCCGGACAGAAAACAACCCTGTGGGTTTTACCATCTGTTTCAAAGCCAGCTCATGCTGTGGATGTCGTGCGGAAAACGGGTGGAGAACTTCAGAGACAAGAGGATGGTTCTCGAGATAATCCAGCACCCTGGTTGTTGTCTCGGAGATCCTGTCTATCCTTGCCGGCAGGGTTCTCAGTCCCCTTAACATAAGCCAGGCATTAAAGGGTGAGATTATGCCTCCCAGACCCATGAACTCGTTATTGAATATCCGGAGAATATTCTCATGTGATCCGCAGACCATTCCGGCAACAATATCGCTATGTCCTCCAAGATACTTGCTTGCAGAGTGCAGAATTATATCGATGCCTATCGGTGAAGGTGACTGGGTTAGGGGAGAGGCATAGCTGTTGTCTATAAGTGTTGTTATTCCTTTTTCCCTGGCTATAGCGGACACAGCTTCAATATCCTGCAGTTCAAAGGTCAGGGAGTTAGGACTTTCGAGGTAGAATATTTTGGTGTTGCTCTTTATAGCCTTTCTGAAATTATCCGGATCACGCCCGTCGACAAAGGTTGTTTCAATTCCGAAGCGGGGAAGAAACTTTGTCATTATCATATTGGCCCAGCTGTAATTATTTCTTACACTAACTATATGGTCGCCGGAATTTACAAATGATATAATAGCAGAGGAAATGGCCGCCATACCACTGGCAAAGGCAAGAGCTTCGTCTGTATCTTCAAGGGCTGCAATCTTTTTGCACAGAATGTCAATTGTCGGGTTATTGCCTCTTGAATAAATATGATTGTTTTTCTCGTCGGCAATAGATTTTTTAAGTTCTTCCACATTCCGGAATGCATAATTGCTTGTCTGGAAAACAGGAGGGGTAACAGCATTGAAATATTTTTCACGCTCCTCACCCAGGTGGTTTATTATGAATGATATATCTTTCATTTTCTTATTTATTACCCATGCCAGGCTGGTTTTTCCTTTTAAAGAATATATAAACCGGAATTCCGAGGGCAAGGAAGATTATCCCGATACCCATGTGCAACGGCTTCCTGACAGTTATGTTAAGAACAAACCATGTATTGATAATGATAAATATCAGGGGTGTTACAGGGTACCCAAGTGTTTTGTATGGTCTCTCAGCGTCCTTCATTCTTTTCCTGAAAACAAAAATGCCGGCTGCTGCCAGGGTGAAAAATATCCATTCCACGGATACGGTATATGTTATCAGGTCTTCGAATGTACCCCAGAAAAGCAGCAATACGATTGCCCACAGCGACTGGGCTACAATTGCATTCACCGGTGTCCTGAAAACAGGATGTACCCTGGCTATGCTTTTAAAGAATAGTCCGTCTTCGGCCATGGCATAATATATCCTGGGTGCCGAAAGGGTATAGATCCCTATGGTACCTACCACACTTACGGCAATGATGGCAGCTACAAGCGATCCTCCAAAAGGTATAACGGTACTTACCGCTTCGGCAGCCACTTTATCTGATGTAATGATGGAACTGACAGGAAGAAGGAGCATATAGCTTATGTTTACCAGCAGGTATATTATGGTAACAACAAGGGCTCCCGTTATCATTGCTATCGGCACATTCCTTGCAGCATTCTTTGTTTCGCCTGCAAGAAAGGATGCATGCTGCCATCCTCCGTATGAAAACAGTACACCCACAAGAGCAACACCAAATCCAGACAGTCCTGCACCGGAAGCTTTTATTGGTAGTCCGCTGAAGGATAATGTACTGTTGCCAAGGAATATACCGGCAATGATAATTATAAGTATTCCGGCAATTTTGAGGCCTGTGAAGAGATTTGAGAACATCTCTCCGAATTTTGCCCTCAGGACGTTCAATGTGGTAAGCAATATAATTACAATTATGCTTATAATAATTTTCCCGGATTCGCTGATGGGTATTAAAAAGCTAAGGTAGTATGAAAATGCAAGAGCCAGCACTGCTATTGATCCGGATGTTATTATAAGCAGGTAGGCCCAGCCATAGAGAAATCCCAGCCATCCGCCGTAGGCCTCCTTGAGAAAGACATATAATCCCCCGGCTTTTGGAAAAAGTGCTCCAAGTTCTCCGAATGTAAGTGCCCCTGTAAGTGTTATGAGGCCGCCCAGGGCCCATACCAGGATTATAAGAAAAGGTGATGGTATTGTGCCGGCTATCTGTGACGGGGTAACAAAAATACCGGATCCTATGCATGATCCTATTGCCACCATAATCAGTCCATACAGTGTGAGCTCTTTCGCCAGCTTTGTCATAATGAGAATGAGTTGAGGAAATATATCAATAATCTTCGGTAACGCAGCATCATTTCTTCTTTTTCCTGTTGGTTTCCTGGTATGCTCTCAGGTTGATAATTGAGACCCCAAGGAATACCAGGCCTATTATAAGAAGCATGATAAATGTAAAGACTGATGGTTTGGCCAGGCCTGGTATAGGATGTTTCAGCCTGAATATATAACCGAAAACAGTATACAGGATGACCATGATAGAGATGGCAAAACTGAATATTATGGTTGCCCTGTTGAATATTTTTGTGGTCCTGTAAAGATCACTGTTTCTAAACTGCCTGTATGATGAGCCGGCATATGCATGAGCCCGTTTCCTTGATCTGTCCTGGCGGTATTTCCGCCAATCTTCCATTGCCCTGTCAAATGATTCGGTATCCGATCTTATTTTCTCATGGTTGGCTATGAGGAAGTCATAAGCTTCAGTAATAAGTATGAACTTATCCTTTGCATCCGGGGAGTGATTTATATCAGGATGGTACTGGCGTGCCAGCTTTCTGTAAGCTTTCTTTATATCGTCTAAAGAAGGGTCAGGTTGCAGGCCAAGAACTTTGTAATAATCTGCCATTAAAATATATTATTTCACGATACCGGTAAATCCCATAAATGCAAGTGCCAGTATACCTGCTATGACCAGCGATACAGGAACACCTTTCATTCCTTTGGGAATGTCAGCCAGGTCAAGTTGTTCCCTGATACCTGCAAGTATAACCAGGGCGAGTCCGAAGCCGATGGCTGTAGCTGCTGAATATATTACTCCTTCTATGAGGTTGTAATTCTTCTTAATGACAAGAATGGCAACACCCAGGACAGCACAGTTCGTGGTTATCAAAGGGAGGAAAATACCCAGGGCCTGGTATAATGGCTGACTCACTTTTTTAAGAATTATCTCCACCATCTGGACAAGCGCAGCAATCACAAGTATAAAGGTGATGGTTTGCATAAATGCAATTCCCAGCTTATTGAGCACATAGGTCTGGATAAGGTAAGTGACCATGGAAGCCAGTACCATAACGAATGTTACTGCACCCGACATGCCAATGGCTGTATTAACCTTGTTTGAAACTCCCAGGAACGGGCATATTCCCAGGAACTGCGCAAGGACAATATTATTAACGAAAATAGCAGATATAATGATCAGTATGTATTCCATGATAACCTTTATTTAACTTTTCTGATTCTGTTTACGATAGCGATCATGTATCCGAGTGCAATAAATGCCCCGGGTGCAAGTATGAAGACCAGTATACCGTCTCCCCTGATAAATTTATAACCGAACAGTGCACCGCTTCCTATGATTTCCCTTATTGCTCCCAGGACACCAAGAGCCATTGTGAAACCAAGTCCCATGCCAAGGCCGTCAACAAAAGATGAAAATACTGTGTTTTTGCTTGCAAAAGCTTCAGCCCTGCCCAGCACTATACAGTTAACGACAATCAGTGGTATGAAGATCCCCAGTTTAACATACAGCACAGGCGAATAAGCCTGCATCAGAAGATCGACAATGGTCACAAAGGAGGCTATAATAACAACGAAAGCCGGTATCCTTACCTTTTCGGGGATAATCCCTGATAACATGGAGACCACAACGTTTGATCCCACCAGCACGAAGGTCGTTGCAATTCCCATCCCGAGTCCATTCAGCGATGAGGATGTTGTGGCCAGTGTGGGACATGTGCCCAGGACGAGAACCAGGATGGGATTTTCACGTATGAATCCTTTTGTGAAATTTTGCAGTTGATTCATTATAAACCTCCTTTTTCTAATGTGTTGTAAGCACGCTGTACTGCATCACAAAATGCTCTTGAACTTATGGTGGCGGCAGTGATTGCATCAACCTGTCCCCGGTCTTTCTTTACTTTCAGCGTAAACCGGTCAGGATTCTTACCGTTGAACTGATCCTTGAAGTGGGGTTCTGTCATTTTTGTCCCAAGTCCGGGTGTCTCCTTTTGTTCAAGTACCCTGATATTAATTATGGTGCCATCGGGTTTAAATCCTACCATCAGGCTTATCCTTCCGCCAAATCCTTTATCCGAATAAGTGTCTACTGCATATCCGACCACCGAATCACCATTTTTTGCAGGATAAATTTCAAGGCTGTCACCATTACTGTCGGGAAGCTTGAACCTCTCATCGTCAGGATCGTTGGTAAATGCGGGAACCACCATCTTTATAGCATCAAGCTTCTTCTTAAGTATAGATATCTCTATGGGTTTTTTCGTAAGCTCGTATACAAAGCTAAGGCAGGTGGCTGCCCCAAGCGCAATAAGGGTCAGAGACAATACCATATTTTTGAATGTTGATTCCTTCTTAGCCATTTGCTACCTCCTCCCCGAATCTTTTAGGTTTCATATATGCATTCATTAGCGGTACAAAAGCATTCATTATTAATATGGCAAACGAGACACCCTCGGGGTATGCTCCGTAAACCCTGATGACAACAGTGATGAATCCTATACCTATTCCGTATATTATCATAGCTTTAGGATACATTGGCGATGTTACATAGTCGGTTGCCATGAATATTGCACCCAGCAGTACACCCCCGGCAAGTACATGAAAAAGCGGGTTGGCATTCTTTTGAGGATCTATCAGCCATAATATTGTCGTAAAAACAGCCACTGTTCCAAGTATGGACACAGGGATATGCCATGTTATTATCTTCCTGTACAGCAAATAAGCAAATCCAAGCAGCAGGGCAAATGCTGCCACTTCACCCATAGATCCTCCCATTTTTCCCATGAACATATGGAACACGTTCGGAATCTTTTCCATGAGGCTGGATAGAGAATCGCCGTTCTTTAATCCCTCCTTGATTATTCCCAGGGGAGTTGCTCCGGTTACAGCATCAGCATAACTAGTCTTAAACCCTTCAGGCAGCGGCCATGTAGTCATCTGCACGGGAAACGATATCAGCATGAACACTCGCCCCACCAGGGCAGGGTTGAAGGGATTATTTCCCAGTCCTCCAAAAGTCATTTTGGCTATTCCAATGGCAACCAGACTTCCTATCACTATAATATGAACGGGTATGTCCGAAGGCAGGTTAAAGGCGAGAAGAATACCTGTAACTATAGCTGATCCGTCAGTTATGGAGAGCGGTTTTCTGAGTACAAAGCGTTGTATAAGATATTCGAAGACCAGGCAGGAAACAACTGAGGTAACAGTAACTATTAATGCACTGACACCAAAATATAGAATTGAAGTAATAAAGGCAGGTATCAGTGCCACGACCACTCCGTACATAAGTTTTTTTGTTGTCTCAGTGCTTTGGGTGTGAGGAGAGGGTGATATATTAAAAAGTTTACTCATGAATGTTAATAAGTAGCTTTATTTTATGTTCCGTTCCCGTGCCATCCTGATAACTGTCGATTTGCCAAGCCTTATATAGTCGAGCAGGGGCCTTTTGGCCGGGCATGTAAAGCTGCATGAACCACATTCCATACAGTCTGTTATCTGTTCATTCTCTGCTTTCTCAAAAAGTCCTTTTCCTGCAAGCGTCATAAGCAGGTACGGCTCAAGGTTCATAGGGCAGACAGTAATACATTTTCCACACCTTATACAGGGACCTGCAACAGGTCGTTCCGATTCAGACTCGGGAAACAGTATTATCCCTGAAGTTCCCTTTACTACCGGTACATCAGTACTGTTCAATGCTTTACCCATCATAGGACCACCACTTACGATTTTCCCGGTATCTTCCGGCATTCCTCCGGCAGCTTCTATGAGATCTCTTACCGGTGTGCCTGTTCTTACCATGAAATTACCGGGGTTCCTTAGTGATTTGCCTGTCACGGTCACCACTCTTTCAAACAGGGGCTTATTTTTCTGAACGGCTTCATATACTGCAAATGCTGTACCCACATTATGAACCACCAGACCCACATCAATGGGCAGGTGCCCTGATGGCACCTCGCGGTTTACGAGAGCTTTTATAAGTTGTTTTTCTGCACCCTGGGGATATTTTACCTTAAGGGAATGTACTGTTATGCCCCTGAAATCCTCAGCAATCCCTGTCAGATGTTCAACAGCATCAGGTTTATTATTCTCAATACCTATCATTGCCCTGTCAACCCCAAGAGCCTTCATCAATACTGTAATCCCTGTCAGGACCTCCTCTACATGTTCAAGCATGAGCCGGTGATCGGAGGTAAGATATGGTTCACATTCAACTCCGTTTATTATCAGTATATCGCATTTTTTACCGGGGGGTATTGACAATTTAGCATGAGAGGGGAAAGTTGCTCCTCCAAGACCCACAATACCAGAGTCCAGACACCTTTTTATAATATCTTCCGGTCCCAGTTTAATCTCTTTTATAACTTCCGGGGTCCTGTTAATGGTCTCAACCCATTCATCTCCGTCAACATCAATGAACACAGCCATGTGCCTGTATCCTGTCGAGTCAATAATGTTATCAATTTTACTTACTTTGCCTGACACAGAGGAATGAACATTGGATGATACAAAGCCCTTGCTTGTTGCGATAACCTGTCCGGTCCTTATGATGTCACCCTTACCGACGATCACCTCGGCAGGAGTACCTATATGTTGGGATACCGGGATTGCCACGCTTGCCGGTACCGGAAGGTATTTTATTGTTTTGTCAGCTGTTAACTTGTTCTCGGGTGGATGGATACCACCCACTGGAAATGTCTTCAACACTATGTTATCCTTTCGTTATTCTCTGGTTTACTGCTTCGGTAACCACCTCAGCTTTGGGTTTCCTGGGTGGGAAATTAACCTCTATGATCGAATTTGTAGGACATTCTGTTACACATTTTCTGCAGAATGTACATTTATTTGCATCAATATATGCAAGGTTATTTTCCATAGTTATTGCCCCGAATGTACATACTTTAACGCATTTTCCGCACCCTATACAGGCAACTTTGCAGGCTCTCCTGGCAGGGCCTCCTTTATCACAGTTATAGCATGCCACATATATTTTCCTGTCCTTCTTTGCCTTCTTTCGCAATTCGATTAGATCCCTGGGACAAGCCTTTACACATAGTCCGCATGCAACACATTTATCATCCATGATAACCGGCAGTTCAGTCACAGGGTCCATATACATGGCATCGAATGTGCATGCTGATACACAATCGCCGTTACCAAGACAACCATAACTGCAGTCTGTTTCTCCCATATACAGGTTATTGGTAATACGGCAATCTGCCACACCATCATATCTTGAAGTCTTAGGCCTGAACTCAGGCGTTCCGTTACATTTGAGAACAGCTACCAGCGGATCAACTTCAGGAGCCTCCTTGCCGAGAATCCTTGCAGCTTCATCCATGACCTCAGCTCCGCCTACAGGGCAGTTCAGACCTTCAAAAGTTTCGGCATTAACCAGGGCTTCTGCAAAATTCCTGCATCCGGCAAAACCGCATCCACCGCAATTAGCTGCAGGTAAGACAGCCTGTATCTCATCTATTCTCGGATCTTCATAGACCTTGAATTTCTGAGCTACAAAGTATAGTATTATTGCAGAGATAAGTGCAAGTATGCTAAGGCAGATAATAGTTGTCAGTATTACTGTACTCATCTGTTATTGTTTTATCGAAAAAGTAAACTTCTTGTTTATTCTTTTCCGGAAAATAAAAAGTATCAGGTAATAAGGGATTAGTGTGCCTAAAGATATTAATCCGGCTGTCAATTCTGATACTCCTGAGGAAACTGTAACAATAAGTGCTGTTATCACGATTATAAGTGGCAGCAGGTATCCCAGGAATAATGCGGAGTATCCCATCGACTGATTCATGAGAACTATTACATGATCGCCGGGTTTCACATTATAACTGCCTGTTACCTCAATGATCTTTTCTTCCTTATCTGATAGCGAACATGATCCTTCAATCAGACAACCCACACAGGCTGCTGCTGAAGAAATACAAACTGTTATCCTGCTTTTTCCGACCTCAAGAACTGTCCCGTCATGTTTAATACTTGATTTACTTTCTGTATTATTCATTTCAACCCCTGGAATTTCAAACCGCAAATTTAAGATTAACAGTTGATAGAAAACTGTTTTTTATCATTTTTTGAACAGAAGGAATAATTTATTCTGAGTTTAAATAGAAAACAGCCCTTAGCTTATATTACTCCATATTTGCTGTTTGCCGTAAAGTCGTTTTAATTCCAGCACCATGATCCTGTTCTTTTCATCCTTAAGTGCAGGATCATCATCTAATATCTGTTCTGCAATATTCCTGACGTATTCGATAAGTTGTCCGTCTTTACCAAGGTTGGCTATTTTCAGATCGAACGGTATTCCGCTCTGTTGAGTTCCTTCAATATCTCCCGGACCTCTCAGCTGCAGGTCTGTTTCTGCAATTTCAAAGCCATCGCTGGTCCTGACCATCACCTCAATTCTTTTTGCAGCTTCCCTGGATAATCTGTCAGAGGTCATAAGGATACAGTATGACTGTTCTGCTCCCCTGCCAACACGTCCCCTTAGCTGGTGCAATTGTGAAAGACCGAACCGTTCGGCACTTTCTATTACCATCACCGTAGCATTAGGTATATCCACACCAACTTCAATAACAGTTGTTGCAACAAGTATATGAGCAATCCCGTCCTTGAACAGTTTCATGGAGCTGACTTTTTCAGCCGGCGTCATTTTTCCATGGACTATTGTAACGCAATATTCAGGGGCCTTGAAAATTCTTGTAATGGTATCCCATCCGTCTTCAAGGTTCTTATAGTCCATCTTCTCAGATTCCCTGATCATAGGGTATACAAAATATACCTGTCTCTTTTCAGCTATCTGTTGACGTATGAAGCCAAACACCTTATTGAGCTCCGAATCGGAGAAGTGCATAGTTCTTACAGGAACACGCCCGGGGGGAAGTTCATCGATAACTGATACATCAAGATCACCGTAAAGTGTCATAGCCAGTGTTCTGGGTATTGGAGTGGCAGTCATGACAAGAACATGCGGAGGATTCAAATTTTTCCTCCACAGGCGGGACCTCTGTTCAACTCCGAACCTGTGTTGCTCGTCTATGATAACAAGCCCAAGGTTACCGAACCTTACATTATCCTCCAGAAGGGCATGGGTTCCTATCAGTATGTTGAGGGAATTATCCCGGAGCGATTCCAAAATATCCTTTCTTGAAGCTTTTCCTGAAGATCCTGTAAGCAGGTGTACCTTAATATTCATTCCGTCCAGAAGCCTGGTGATAGTATCGTAATGCTGGTTTGCAAGTATCTCGGTAGGAGCCATGATACATGCCTGGTAACCATTGTCAATAGCTATAAGCATGCTCATGAGGGCAACAAGTGTTTTCCCACTGCCCACATCACCCTGGAGAAGCCTGTTCATCTGTTTTCCGGAGCCAAGGTCCTTCCTGATTTCCTTCATGACTTTTTTCTGGGCTTCAGTCAGCTTAAACGGAAGATGGTTGAAATAGAAATTATTGAAGTTCTCCCCGACACTGGAAAAGACAAATCCTTTATATCTCAGGTTTCTGGCTGATTTGAAGCGCAAAAGATTCAATTGTATATAAAACAATTCCTCAAATTTTAGCCTGTATCTCGACCGTTCCAGTTCTTCAGGATTTCCCGGGAAATGTATCTTATGAAGGGCCTCATGAAGGTCCATCAGTTTATACCTGGTAACCAGGAAAGGCGGCAGTGTCTCCGGTATCCGGAAGGTGAGCTGTTTAAGCAGGTTGCCGGTCAGTTTGCTTATGGTCTTCGAGGTTATATACTGATTCTTAAGTTTTTCGGTAGTGCTGTATTGGGCCTGAAGCGCAGAGCTGATCCTCTCTTTTATCTTTTCCAGTGCATCTATCTCGGGATGTATTATATTGATCATTCCGTTAAATACACTGGGTTTGCCGAAAACAATAAACTCCACACCCGTAGTATAGGTGCTTGTTATCCATTTTGTTCCCTTGAACCATATAAGTTTAATGGTTCCTGTATCGTCCCTGAAATCTGCAACAAGTCTCTTTGATTGCCCGTATCCTTCAGTGTAATATCCCTGTATCATACCCTTAATCTGGACATAGGGCAGATCGGGATCAAGTTCGGATATCGTGTAGAACTTTGTCCTGTCAATATATTTATAGGGAAAATTATAAATCAGATCACGAAAGGAGAATATCTTCAGTTCCCTGTTGAGCAGTTCGGATCTTTTGGGTCCTACTCCTGAGAGAAATTTAATATCCGTATCGAGAAAATCCTGTGTGATCATCGCAGGTAAAAATTAGCGAAAGACAAATATCCGAAAAATATCTCCAAAATAACTATTTTTGGAGCGTTGACCCGGAGCTGGGGAGTAAAAAGTAAGAAGTAAAAAGTAAAAAGTATAAAGGTGAAAGTAACTGGATGTGGATATTTCTAATTGTCAAACAATGCTGTTTCGGCTGGCTAACTATATAAAATATTTCCTGTTAGCAGGTCATCGGAAGGGACACGGCATACACAGCCCTTTAGTATATGATCTTATTACAAAAGTCTTCAGGAATAAAAGTACCCCCGGTGTTGTCTTAAATATTGAAAAGGCAAGAAAGAGACTAAAAGCCAGCAGTTGTGTCATAGATGTTACTGACAGGGGAGCGGGATCGAAAAAGCTCAGCGGTGATAAAAGGAAAGTATCGGATATCGTCCGGTATTCTTCGGTTCCGGAGAAGTATGGGAAACTGCTTTATAACCTGGCTGCTGAATTTGGAGGGGAAGCTATTATTGAACTGGGTACATCTCTGGGTTTAAGTACTTTGTACCTGGCTTTAGGATCTCCAGGCAGTACCGTTCATACCATTGAAGGCTCAGTTGAGATAGCAAAACTGGCAGGACAGACTTTTGAAGCAGAAGGAATAAGGAATATCAGGATCTACGAAGGGACCTTTGAAGAAATTTTACCGGGAATCTTAGATACCGGGATGAAACCGGGCCTGGTTTTTATTGATGGTAATCACAGGAAAAGGCCCGTACTTAATTATTTTAAAATGCTGGAAGCAGTTGCAGTGAATGATACGGTTATAGTAATTGATGATATCTATTACTCGGCAGGAATGTATGAAGCCTGGCAGGAAATAAAGAAGCACAAAAGAGTGTCAGTAACAATCGACCTGTACCGTATGGGATTGGTTTTTTTCAGGGAGGGTATCACTCATAATGACTATATAATCAGATATTAACAAAAATTAAGAATTAATAATTTAATATTCGGGTAATTTAATCTAATTTCGGAAATTCAAATTTAACACATTATGGACAAAGTAATTGAGATCAAGGATATCGTTAAAAATTATCAGATTGGAACGGTGATTGTGAGGGCTTTGAGGTCTGTTTCAGTAAATATTGATAAGAATGAATATGTAGCGATAATGGGGCCTTCCGGATCGGGTAAGTCGACCCTTATGAATTTAGTCGGATGTCTCGATACTGCCACCAGCGGCTCATATATCCTTAACGGGATTGATGTAAGCAAGATGGAGGATGACTACCTTGCTGAGATCAGGAACAAGGAAATAGGTTTCATATTTCAGACATTTAACCTTCTTCCCCGCTATACTGCGCTCGAAAATGTTACATTGCCATTGATATATGCCGGTGTTCCAAAAGCTGACAGAGAAAAGATCGCTATTGATACTCTTAAGGAGGTCGGCCTGTCTGACAGGATGACACATAAACCTAACGAGTTATCGGGAGGTCAGCGTCAGAGGGTCGCGATTGCACGCGCCCTGGTCAATAAGCCTTCAATCATACTGGCAGATGAACCCACAGGAAACCTGGACAGCAAGACTTCTCTGGATATTATGAATCTGCTTGATGCAATTCACAAGGCTGGTAATACGGTCATTGTTGTGACCCATGAGGAAGATATTGCGATGCATGCAGCCCGAATTATACGCCTCTTTGACGGTGAGATTGCCCAGGACTTTCTGAACGAAAAATACGTTAAGGCATAGTTCTTTTCCCCTGGTGAGTTAACGGGGAGTATATATAAAAACCTATGAAGATATATACCCTGACAGGTGATGATGGTACCACATCATTAGCAGGTGGCGCAAGGATACCTAAACATTCTCTTCGTGTGGAAGCCTATGGATCGGTCGATGAGCTAATTGCATGGATAGGGCTGCTGCGCGATCATGAGGAGAATAATGGCCGGACTGATATACTGTTATTTATCCAGGATCAGCTGATGAGGGTAGCTGCTTCCATAGCACATGATGGAACAAATAAGGACGACAGCATTATTCTGCCTGATGATAATTGCATCGCAACATTGGAAAAGGAGATCGACAGGATGGAAGAAAAGCTGCCCGCTTTGAAAAATTTTATTATTCCCGGCGGTAATACGCTGGTATCATATTGTCATATAGCAAGGTGCGTGTGTCGCAGGGCCGAAAGAGCTGTTTTGAGGCTGAATGAGTCGGAAAAAACTCCGGAGATTGTGAATAAATTTCTCAACCGTTTGTCAGATTTTTTGTTTGTGCTGGCACGAAAAATAGCATTAGATCTTGATATTGAGGAAGTTGGATGGTTTGCATGATGTATCTAAATTCTTGAAAAAGCTATTGTTTTTTCAGTAAAATAATATATATATTTGCAGACTTTGATAAAAATAAATTAAATCCGGATATTATGTACTGGACACTTGAATTAGCATCAAAACTTGAGGATGCTCCATGGCCTGCCACAAAGGATGAGCTGATAGACTTTGCCATTAGGTCAGGTGCCCCTATGGAAGTTATAGAAAATCTGCAGGAAATTGAGGATGAAGGAGATATTTACGAAAGCATAGAAGATATATGGCCCGATTACCCCAGCAAAGATGACTTCTTTTTTAATGAAGATGAATATTAAAAAAGGCTGATCAATTTAATCAGCCTTTTTTATTCTTTAAATATATCAGATTTCTTTTTAGGTCTTAGGCTGTTAAGCCATATAAATCCCGGTAGTCTTAATGTGTCTGGTCTGTCAATAGCAGGGGGATCAATTATGCCTTCCGGATTCCCGTATTCATATATATCTGTGATCTTATTCTTTTCAATAAGAATTGAAATGTTTGCACATTTGGTCTGATTTCTCCCTGTCAGCAGATCGTTGTCGAGAAGATAATAAATTGCCTCGCCATTTCCTGTTATATCTATTTTATACAGTTCATTATTCTTGAAATAACCCGTAAGGGATCTGCCTTTGATCTGGTTGAACCGGAAAGTATCCACCTGGTTTGT
>Ga0315535_1000337_pt1 | contig 32798 bp, 37 predicted proteins | sample SalMarSW160220MG_2_FD_203092 | JGI IMG/M metagenome (GOLD analysis project Ga0315535, IMG submission 203092) | Salt marsh sediment microbial communities from the Plum Island Ecosystem LTER, Massachusetts, United States - Salt Marsh Sediment SW1602-20 ... | reverse complement strand
TGCTCACAAGATCACCCTGGACAGAGCCGTCGACAGCTCCCACCCTCACACCAGCACCGCCTATGGTTGCGATATCGTTCACCAGCATATACATACCTATACCCGAAGCGTTGATGAAAGTATTTATCCCGCTGCTCGCACCATCATTTATCCCAAGCAATATAGGATAACCCATGAATGAAGTTATTCCTCCGCCTAAAGAGAGGGATCCTGTTATGGTCGTGTTGCCATCCACCTCAAGCCTCTCACCAGGGCTCGCAGTGCCGATGCCGACCTTGCCACCCATGATTGCCATTATATTATTATCTGATATCACTGCATTGTTATTCTCAGCGAGACCTATTGCGACAGAATAATTACCTGCAGCTTCAATATCAGCGCCTATTGCAGTGGAAGACGTACCTGATGCGGTCGTATGGTCTCCCATTGAGGTGGAGTAATCTCCCGATGCGATTGAATTAAAACCCATTGCTGTTGATACACCTGCTGATGCGATTGAATTCCAACCCATCGCTGTTGAACGATCACCAGACGCCTCTGTGTAAGCATTCATCGCAACAGCATAATTGCCTGATGCGTCAGCGTGAGTGCCCATCGCAACAGCATAAGACCCAGTAGCAGAATTAGTATTATCACCCATCTCAGCAGCACCAGTACCATATGATGTTTCAATATCCAAAGCAGCATCAGGAGTTGAAGTGCCGATGCCGACCTTCCCTCCTGTCTCATATATCGGCGTCGTCGTAAGCGTAGTCGGGCCGGACCACTTAGAGATGTTGTTCGCGGCTCCGGAGCCGCCGATTGTTCCTCCTGCACTGCTCAGGCAAGCGCCGCCATCGATGCAGAAGTCAGTGTCTGAGGAGACATTGCCTTCGAAGTATCCTGCGTAATCATCATCCCAGCCACTACTACCATAAACGCCTGCCGTGAATGAACCACCATTATAACCGAGAACGCCTGAAGTAAAACCCGGACCAAAGCCCTGGACGCCTGAATTAAGCCCAACACCAAAGACGCCTACCTCATTGCTAATACCAAAAACACCTGCCGTGTTAAAGAAGGGCATATTACCTGGATCCGAGATGTTGTAACCAAGGATTCCATAGGTGGTCCCGTTTATCATGCCTATTACACCTGCGCTGTTGTTTCCATCAGCCATGCCTATTATACCTGTCTTTGCGAGAGGGTTGTCAGCCAGGCTTGTTTTTGCTGTGTTGTTGGCGAGGATGGTCCCGCCCTGGACGTGGAGAGTCTGCGCAGGGCTCGTCGTGCCTATGCCCATACTGCCGGTAAAATATCCTGTGGTCGCGTTCACCCTGCTGGCGTTTATCTCATAAGAACCCATGTCCAGGTTCTCGTCTATCGACCTGACCTCTGAGAGCCTGTGGGACTGGACCTGGGCGAGAGCTGTCGCTACAAGGAGGAGGAGCATCGTCGCGAAGAGGAGTGAGAATGACAATATCCTTATGAATGCATTCTTGTTCCTGCCGGAGACTGAGCTCCAGGCAGCGTCGTTGCGTGCTGTCTTGTTTTGTTTTTCATTTGATTTTTTCAACCTGTTCACCTCTTTGCGATCATAAAATAGACGATTAAGACCTCGACTGCACCTCCAGCCATCTCCTAAAAACAGGATCGTGGATCTCGAACACGCCGCGCTCCTTCAGCGTGACAAAGCCCTTCTCCTCCATTATCGACAGGAACCTGCGGACATTGGTCTGAGAGTAGTCGAGGAGCCTGGATATCCTCGAAGGGGTGTTTACGCTGTGCTCTGCCATGCAGAACAGTATGGGAAGCTCCTTCGGGCTGAGGGACTTGAGCTTCTCGGAGAAGTAAAAGTGGAGCTCGTTAGAGAGGGAGTCATTTATTGCCTCATTGACCGAGCTGCTGTCTGTCTTGCCAGAATGCTTGATCAGCCTTCCAAAATAATTGATATAGAAGGGGACACCTTCGGCGAGATTATAGACGGTATTGAGAGCTTTCTCATCGAGTTCGATGTCATGGTCTTTCAGCAGGGTGCGCGTATCGTCGATAGACATGGGATTTAGGGATATCTCCGCAAAGCCTTCAAGCGGAATCCTCCTTGAAGCTGCCAGGACAAAGACAGTGTCGCGCAGGCTCTTGTGCAGGTCGAAGAACAAAGAAAGAGATGTCTTATCGGACTTGAATGTGTGCAGGAGATCTGCATCGTCGATCATGACGACCGCTGTGGTCTTTGTGTCTTTCGCGAGGATCGAAGGGAATGTGAAGAGATGCTTCACCACATCATCCATACTGGTCTTCGGGTCGTTCTCGAAGATGAGGAGTAGCTTGAGGCATTGCTTCGCGCTCTCGCCTATCTTAAGTGCTGAGACCAGCTTGTCAAGCTCAAGAATGGATGCGGAGATGAGGGCTTGATGGTGAGGGAACAGCTCTTTGTACGCCTCCATGATGCTGAGGAGGTTCTTCTTGACATATGACTCAAGGGTTATGCAGTTCTCTGCAGAGAATATGACAGGGGTGTGCGACTTCGATGATCTCAGCTTTTCGCTGATTTGAAGAAGGAATGATGACTTGCCTATCTTCTCAGGGCCCAGGATGAGAATGTCCTTATTTGACTTGATAGACTTGAGAGCGAAGTCTAGCTCCTGCTGGGAATAGCAATGCCTGCTGCGCACTGGCTTTAATGTGAACGCCACTTTTGTCTCTCTTTTTCCCGCTCTCTTGTTATCGCTAACTGATGACTACAAAGCATGACAAAGATTGAAACAATTTCTAATAATTATTTTTCTTAAGCATTTAAAGGTATATAAAGGTTTTGGTGTTTATAAATAAAAATTCGTGAATCCTGCACAAAATAGCGATAAATATTTTGATAATAATTTTTTTTATTAAAAAGTCTAACAAAAACATTAAAATACTGCATAACACAACAACAACACAAAAGAGGCACGATGACTGAGATGACCCAAGAGCAGCTGGCCCAGATGAGCCCTGAGCAGATAGCAGAGATGCAGAAGCAGCAGTGCATATTCTGTCATATCATTTCCGGCAAGGTGGCGTCCAAGAAGATATATGAGGATGAGAAGTGCCTCGCGATCCTCGACATCAACCCTGCAAACCCCGGGCACGTGCTTGTTCTGCCCAAGAAGCATTATTCTATCATGCCATTGATGCCTGCGGATGAGATAGAGCACCTCTTCAAGACTGCGAAGAAGATATCTGCAGCCCAGATACGCGGACTCAAGGCAGAGGGCACGAACATCTTTGTCGCGAACGGGGCAGCGGCAGGGCAGAAGGCACCGCACTTCATGATACACATTATACCCCGGAAGTCCGGCGATGGCATCACTTCCTTCTCATTGCCGAAGAACCAGATAACTTCGGAAGATCTTGAGAAGCTTCGGCTCGCCGTAAAAGGCAAAGTGAATGAGCAGTTCGGCATCAAGGATAAAGAGCCGGTCATGGTCGACAAGGCTGAGCCTGAGACGGTCGAGACTGAAGTTGAGGAAGAAGCAAAAGAAGACCTGGAGCCAGAGGGTGAGGAAGAAGAGAATGGTCCTAAAGTGCATGAGAACGGCGACGGGCATGAGAGCCCCATGTTCCACATACCCCCTCCTGAAGAGGACGAGGAAGAGCCTGATGACGAGGATGCGGGTAAGCCTGACCTCGACACGATATCAAAACTGTTTGGTTGAAAATGGCATGCGAATACTGCGAGATGATACAGGGCAAGAAAGAGGCTGCGAAGATATACGAGGACGGACGCGTTGTCGCTTTCCTCTCACCGCAGCCTGCTTCGATAGGCCATATAGTCGTGGTGCCGAAAAAGCACCTGCCAATACTTGAGGCGCTTGGAGACGATGACGTGGCCTACGCGTTCAGCATAGCCAACAAGATATCAATATCCGTGTTCGAGGCGCTGAAGATAGAGGGGACGAACATCATAGTCCACAACGGGGTCGCAGCAGGCCAGGAAGAGCCCCACTTCTCGATCAACATCGTGCCCCGCAAGTCTGACGACGGCCTTGTGATGGAATGGTCTCCCAGTCAGCTCAGCGATGAGGAGATGGCCACGATAGAGCTGCAGCTGAAAGAGGAGATGGAGAAGAGGCAGGAACCTGTAGAGGTGCCTGTGGAAGCGCCCCAGGAAGATGCCGGAACAGGGGATAAGCCGGCTGAAGCAGAAGCTGAGCCTGCAAAAGAAGGAACCTCTGAAGAGAAAAAGGAAAAAGAAGAGAACTATCTCATCAAGCAATTGAAGAGGATGCCTTAGCCATCCCTTAGATCGGGCAGTCTTCAAGCGACTCGTATGTTATGCCGGTATCAGCGCAGTAATTGTAACCTGACTCGCCGCTCTTCTTGAGCTTGGGTATGATCTTGACCTGCTGGACAGCCCCTACGCTCGCGAAAGTCGCGTTGAACTCCAATGAAGAGCCTGGTGCGAAATTCACTGTATCATTCACTGATTCATTGGTATGGATGCCTGTAGTGCCGAAAACCTTGAGCTGGAAGTCATCAATAGTCGCCGATCCTGTGTTCTCCAGTATTGCATAGACATAATCCGTACCCATGCATATCTGAGGGTTGCTGTTCACATTGAGGACGCCAATGACGACATCCCTGGAGCACACCATCTCATCACTCTTGCTGTCTATGGTCGCCTTGTTCTCGGTCACCATTCCACGTATCATGCCTGTGACGACCGCACCTATGCCCACCACTACGACGATAAGCAGAACTGCAGCGATCAACGGCGATAATCCTTTCTTTGATCTAAGCATAGTCATACCTCTCTGGAAATGATTTAAAAAAAAGATAAAAAAAGTTTAGCAGTCTACGAGCAGTCTGAAATGTCCGTGAATGTTAATGCTGCGTCTGTACAATACGCCTTTTCAGACCTGCCGACAACCTTCACTCTCGGAACAATCTTGACCTGCTGCAATGGTAAACCTGTTTTGAGGTCATCATAATGTACTGAAATCTCTTTGGTGTCACCAGCAGCTATCCCACCACTAATGCCGTTCAAAGCCAATGACTCGTCCTGTGCGTCGAAACCTGAACCGCCGAAGAACTTCAACTGAAGCTCGTCAATTGTGGCTGAACCACTATTCTCTAAAGTGAAGGTTATGTTACCGACAGAAGTATCATTACAGATCCTCAGAGCATCAGCGACTACAGGCACATTAATCGCCACTTCAACGCCGCACTTCATGTCAGATGACTTCTCTGTAATGACCTGCTTGTTCTCGGTGACGTAGTTCCTGACGATGCCAGTCACTACTGCACCTATGCCCACCACGACAACGATCAGGAGGACCGCTGCTATGAGGGGTGAAAGACCTTTCTTGTTCATCATGTCCAATGCACCTCCTTATTGGTATGTTGTACAGTTATTGGGTATAGACGTTATCGTTATACCCGAATCAGAGCAGAACGCGTGCTCTATTATCCCGGGCAGGTTTATCCTAGGCACTATCCTGACCTGCCTGAAGCCTCCTACTGAGGAAGGATCATAACTCATGTTGACAAGCACTGTATGGCCTGTGCGTAAAGTATCGTTCAGTACGGAATCGTTCTGGAATATGCCGCTCGAACCTACTATACGCACCTGCGCGTCAAGGACATCTATAGTCCCTGTGTTCTCTATATAAAAATTAAGTGAGGCAAGGTTTGCATCAGTATGATGCGTGCCATTGCATATCTGGTAGTTTCCATCAACAAGCACGAGCCCTATGCTGACATCCCTGCCGCATTTTATGGACTCCTTGCCTACTGTTACCTGCTTCTCGCCTTCTGTCAGATAATTCTTCACAAGGGTCATTACCGCAGCACCAAGAGTTACCACAATTACCACCAAGAGGACTGCCGCTATAAGTGGAGAAATCGCTTTTTTTCTTCTTAACAACATCTAAATGCCTCTTTTTTGGGTAGTTGGACTATATTTAAGGGGATTATTAGAGTTTTACTATTTAAAATTATTGGTTTTAAGGAAAGGATTACGGCCGACTTCAACCCAGTAAAATCATATTAGCTTGTACGGGCAGCACCGCGCTGCTAGACCGCATACGCTGCAGAGGTGAATATATACAGCCAAGCTGCTGACGCAGGGACTGTCCCGCATAGTAGAAGAGGCAGCGAGGCGCTTCATGTTCCTGAGGACACGCAGGTAGCGGCGGTGCTGCCAATTATGGCTAAACAAATGCACTACTTACAATATACCCAGCATGTGGAACACAAAATTCCCATAGAAGTATGTGACTGTGAAAGCAATCAGGAAGCTGGGCACGAATGGGATGCCGTACTTTATCAGGACCTTCTTGAGCTTCTTCTTTTTCTTTAAGCTTATGAGCTTCTTTATCTGGCTCATCTCAAGACCCAGGTCCTTGGGGCCGCACACCCTCTTGCCGCCAATGATGACGTCCTGCACGACCCAGTCCCCTTCAGTCAGCCTCTCAGGATCCACCCATCTTATCATGGAAGCCTTTTCCACAGACTTGAGATAGATGAACACATAGAAAGAAAGCATGAGCATGCCTGCAAGCACGACCAATGATACCCTTACTGATAGCGGGACAAACGCAGATATCAGCAGGAGCGCCAGCGTGCCTATCCAGACAATCCATTTCTCTTTCTTCTTCTCGGCGAACCTGCGGTTGAACTCCCTTGCGAAAAGCCTGCGGTGCAGTATCGCGAGATAGACGCTGAAAAGCAGGCCGAACACAGCCCCGAAGATGAATATGTTTATCAGGAAGCCGATGAGGAAAGCGTTTACGCTAAGTTCAAGGCCGAGAATGGCTCCAAGGCCCATGACCATCTTCGAGTCCCCTCCGCCCCACTGGCCTGCGTAGAACATAACCAGCGCAAGGGCCAGGAACGCCACAAAGCCAAAGATGCCGTTAAGAAGATATGTCCAGTCATGATAGACTGTCGTGAATATTATCCTGATGCCGAAACCAACGAATATAAGGCCGTAATTCAGCCAATCCGGCACTTCCCGGGTCTTGAAATCAGTATAAGTGCCTATTATAAGGGCTATCAGGACTATGACATAAATTATGGATTCAGCTATCATAGAGCCTGCTGAACGACAAAATATATAAATAAATTGTGTTGCCATTCTACAATAGAAAATGTTAGACGTGTTAAGGGGGAGACATTCTTGCTTGACGTAATAGCGAACCAACTGAGGAAGAAAGGAGTAAATCCTGAGAAATCCAGGATGCCGAAGCACATAGCCATGACAGTCGGAGGCCTGGGCAGGTGGTCAAGGAAGAAAGGAGAGGATGCGAAAGAGGCGAACAAGCGGGCGTTCAAGAAGGTGGAGGAGATAATCAGGTACCAGCTGTGCTTTGACATACCAATCCTTACGCTATACCTCATCAATTCAAGGGTCAAGGAATCATCTGACTTCACAGAGATGATGGACGCGCTCGCAGAGTTCTTCAAGGAACTCCTGCAGAACAAGGACATATTCAGGAGCAAGATAAAGGTCTCTATACTGGGCAAGTGGTATGACCTGCCTTCGCGTGTTGTCGAACCTATCAAAAGGGTGATAGATGAGACAAAGGACTATGACAGCTTCTTCCTGAACCTGTGCATAAACTACGACGGCCAGGAAGAGATAGTGGACGCGTGCAGGATAATAGTCAGGAAGGCATTATTGGAGAAGACAGACGTGGATTCCATCGATTCCTCGATGATAAAGGACAACATCTACTCGTCTTATTTCCTGGCACCTGACGTGATAGTGAAGACAGGTACAGGAAAACGGCTGCATGGCTTCCTATTGTGGGACTCGACAAGGTCATTGATATTCTTCTCGAACACACTGTGGAACGAGTTCAGGGAGAAGGACTTCATCCGCGCGATAAAGTACTACCAGGACAACAGGAACAGGCCGTAGAAAAGGACCGGCAGTAGAAAAAGGGAAAAAGAAAAAGAAAAATTAAGATATCTATCCTGCGATGCACTTGCCGGTATCGCACCAATAACCTTCTTTGCAGTCAACATCCCACATGCAGTCAGTGCAGATCCTATAATCAACGTCATCCCTTCCGCTGGTCATGGTGCTCTTGACCTTGCCGGTAACACAGGTATCACAAGTCCCCTGGCACATCATGTCTATCTTCCACTGATCGAACCTCGCGAAAAGCTCGTCCTCAGTCATGCACTTACCCTGGAAGCAGATATCAGCACCAGCATCACAATCACTCATGAACTTGCACTCAATAGGTACGCACTGCTTGTTCTTACAGCCGACCATGTCATTGGGAGAACCGCACTGCGCATCATAATCACAAGGCTGACCCTCCCTGACATTCTCGGTCAAGTCCACGGTAACCTCAGTGGTCTTCTCACCACCAGAGCCGGTGGTCTTGACCTCTCCGATCTTATTGCCGGAATCGTCCACGATATCCTGGGACGTGCAGCCTGCAAGAGTCAATGCCATCAATGCAACCAAAAAAACCAACAGAATAGTCTTCTTCATCTTCGTGACCTCCAGCTCATTCAAGCCTCTTAAACTCAATCACATCATCCCTGTCTCTTCTCGTACCTTCAAGCAGGTTCCCGTCATCTGAAAGGGTTACGTCGTCGATATAGCTGTGTGACGTCCATCGCAGGACATACTTGTTGCCTGATACATGCTCCCATTTGGCCTTGACATTACCGCTCACCTCAAGCATCATGTCGCCGTTCTCCTTGAAATAATAATGGAAACCGCCACGCTCCCACTTCCCAAGTATAGGGTCGCCTGCGCCGACTTCAGTGTCTACAGGAGTCTCTTCCTCCTGAGGCTGTGCCGCAGAAGCAGCAGAACCTCCCTCAGAAGACACGCACTTGCCTACATCGCACCAGTAGCCGTCCTTGCAGTCCGTGTCCATCATGCAATCCGAGCAGATCCTGTACTGGGCATCATCCCTGCCGTCAGTCATGGCGCTCTGGAGCTTACCAGTGACGCAGTTGTCACAGGTCCCAGAACACATACGGTCCATTGTCCACTGTTTGAAGCGGGCATACAGCTCAGCCTCAGTCATGCACTTATGCTGATAGCACATATCAGCCGAAGCAGGGCAATCACTCAGGAACTTGCACTCGATATCCACACATTTATGGTTCTGGCAGCCAACCATGTCATCTGCAGAACCGCACTGCCCATCGTAGTCGCAAGGCTGACCCTCACCCACATTCTCGGTCAGGTCCACTGTAACCTCAGTAGTCTTCTCACCGCCCGAACCAGTGGTCTTTATCTCCCCTATCTTCTGGCCGGTATTCTCATCAATAATGTCCTGCGACTTGCAGCCCGACAAGACAAAAGTCAGAGCCAGCAGGACCAAAAACAATGAAAATATCTTCTTGTATCCCATTATAGCACCTCCAATCAGACACACCTGCCCATCTTGCACTCGAAGCCAGCCTTGCAGCCGGTACCTCGTACGCAATCGACACAGACCTGGTACATGCTTGAGCCTGCGCTTGTCGCTATGGTGCACTGCTCATGACCGCTCTCGCACTCAGGACAGTCAAGACTGTCGCACTTCATGTTCTGGCAGTGATCATACTCATCCCAAAGCTGCTCCTCTGTCCAGCACCTTCCCTGCCAGCAGAGGTCATCACCAGAACCGCACTGCTGGAGAACGACGCAAGACTTGGCCGTACCGCCCGAATCACCCTTAGGTGTGACGTCCATCTCCTCAGCGTTCTCATCCATCTGGCGCTGGGTCTCGTCAATCACTTCCTGGTACGTCTGAGGCTCAGTCTGAGGCTCATTCGCGGGCGCAGCAGGCCTAACTGCTGCAGTCCTTTCCGGCTCAGACGTGCCGCAACCGCTGATAACCAAACAAAAAGAAAACAAGACAAAGAAAATAACCAACAACTTTTTTCTATTCTCCACTCTATCACCCGGTTTATGTTTTATAATTTGTTTGACAATCCGCAATGATTAATAAATATTTTGATTTATTGATAAAAAAGCTTTATTGATAAAAAAGCCTATTTATACCATAAAATGACACAACATTTATAAACAAAAACAACGCATCTCCCTGCATGAAAAAGAGGTTGATTGCAGCACTGCTCGTATTCATGATGCTATTTCTTTCAGGATGCATGAGTGCGGGCCAGGTCTATAAAGAGACAGAAGATGTAGACCAGAGCACAAGGATAATCAGCACAACACAGACAGACTCCGATGGGGTCAACTTCACTATCGAGGAGCTGCAGTATATCAAGGACGAGCAGATGTTCACGATCTACTTCCCCTACAAGCTCAGGCCTGCACTGGACTGGCTCAAGGCTAACTCAAGGCCGAGCGACAAGGTGCTCACATGGTGGGACAACGGCCATGTAATAAGAGGGTACGCGCGGAGAGAGCCCATAGTCTATACCCCATCAAGGAACATACTCGAGACAGTAGCAAAGGGAAAGTGGGACGAAGCCAAGCTCGGGCCATTCTCAAACCCTGATGACATGACAAATGTCGCCTACGCATTCCTTGCGGACAGCCCGACAATAACCAGCGGGATAATGAAACGATACGGCGCGAGGTTCGCGTTCGTCGCAAGGGCAGACCAGCAGAAGCTGGCGGGCATGACCATGCTGCTCGACGAAAACGTCGAAGATTATCTCGACGACCTCGGAGAACCGAAAGCGACTGTCAGGGACAAGGTGCTGTTCAAGATGGCAGACGGCTGGACAGTCAAAGGATTCAAACATGTGTATGAGGACGATTACGCCAACATCTACGAAGTGCAGTGATTATAACCCCAGAACACCTCATTACTTCTTTATAAACTGCATAAACAAACTATATAAACAAAGGCGGTTTCGATGCAGAGTATGGAGATAGACAACATCATCAGGAGGATAGCGCTCAAGAACGCGCTGGACTTCAAGGGCAAGGCCAATCCCAAAGCGGTGATGGGCAAGGTGCTGGGCGAGCACGAAGAATGGCGCGAGAAGAGAGGGGAGCTTGCCAAGAAGATAGACATCATCGTGGGCGAGGTCAACAAGCTGGATGCTGATTCCCAGCGCGCAGAGCTTGAAGAGTCGGCTCCTGAGATGCTCGAGAAGAAGGAGAAGAAAGAGAGGGACGTTTTCGCTTCGCTGGGGATAAAGCAGGGCGATGAGGTCGTGACCGCCTTCCCGCCAGGGCCTGAGAAATACCCGCACATCGGGCACGCGAAAGCAGCTCTGCTCAACTACCTGCTCGCGAAGCAATACAACGGGAAGTTCAAGCTCAGGTTCGAGGACACCAACCCCAAGCTCGTGCAGGGCATATTCTATGACATCATACAGGAGAACCTCAAGTGGCTCGGGGTTGAGTGGGACGAGCTGACATACGCATCAGACCACATGGACCTTTTCTATTCCTTGTGCGAGAAGGCGATCGCTGAAGGCAACGCATACGTGTGCAACTGCGACGCAGAAAAGGTGAAGCTGTCGCGCGAGAAAGGAGAAGCATGCGACTGCCGCGGGAGAGGAGCTGACGAGAATCTCGAGATGTGGGCCAAGATGAAGGCAGACCTCCCTAAAGGCCATGCAATAGTGCGGCTGAAGATAGACCTCAAGCACCAGAACACGACCATGCGCGACCCGACGATATTCAGGATAATAACAGAGGAACACGCCCGCCACGGCAGCAAGTACAGGGTGTGGCCCAACTATGACTGGCAGAACGCGATAATGGACAGCGAGACAGGCGTGACCATAAGGATACGCAGCAAGGAGTTCGAGCTGCGCAATGAGCTGCAGAGGCACATACAGAACATCCTCGGATTGCGCCAGACATCGACGCATGAGATCGGCAGGTTCAACCTTGTCGGGGTGGAGACCAGCGGAAGGAAGATACGCGAAGGCATCGAAGAAGGAAGGTATCTCGGATGGGATGACGCTTCATTGGCCACCATCGTGGCATTGCGGCGCCGCGGGTTCCAGCCAGAGGCGATAAAGAACTTCGTGGTCTCGACAGGGATATCGAAAGCAGAGGCAACATTGACATGGGACGACCTCATCGTGCACAATAAACGGCTGCTTGACGCAGAGGCAGACAGGTACTTCTTTGTAGCGGATCCAGTCGAACTGTGGGTGAAAGGCGCTGGCGAGGCAGATGTCGAGCTCAATCTCCATCCGACACATAGGAAAGGAGGCAGAAAATTCTCTGTACATGACAATTTCCTAATCGCAAAAAAAGATTTCGACGGGCTTGAAGAGGGGAAGATGTACAGGCTCATGGACTGCCTGAACTTCAGGAAGCTGACTGATGGTTTTGAATTTGATTCACGAGAAGTGGACAGGTACAAAGAGCATGGCGAGAGCATCATGCACTGGCTGCCGGAATCAGAGGGTCTTGTCCCTGTCGAGGTGATGATGCCTGACAAGAAGATCGTCGTGGGGCTGGGCGAGAAAGGCCTTGCGGATGTGAAGGAAGGAGCAGTCATACAGTTCGAAAGGTTCGGTTTCTGCAGGCTGGACAAACGCGAGAAAGGCGATGACGGAAAAGAGAAGCTGGTGTTCTGGTACACGCATAAATAATACCATAACAAAACATCCCTGTTGCGTGATTATTCCGAATCCTCCCAGAAAGGTTTAAATAAAAAATATTCCTGTATCCTCTTGATATGGCGCAAATGGAATTCCCGTGCGGCGCAAAGGGGGACCCAGGCTACTGCCCTGACCTGTGCAGGTACGGTAAGTTCTGCAAGATCAAGGCAAAGAAGGAAGAGCCTCGCGGACTGCAGGACGAAGATGAGATAGAAGAGATTAAAGACGACGCGCCTAAGGTCGAGACATATTTCTGAGTCATCACTCAATTCTATAAGAAACCATCAAAGATGCTGAGCATCATCAGCCAGTGCCGAGTAGCCTCTGATCTTCAAGGCCGAGAAGGTAATCCACTATCTCATCCTGCAGGAGATACCCTCTCCTCTGGCGCTCCCTCAATACGCGGACATATTCAGGATACATGTCAAGGATGGCCTCTACATCATCGCCTTGAGCCCTGATGAGCGAACCGTCCTCATCATGGGTCATGAGAGTGACTTCCATCTTCTCAACGATCCTGCTCTCCTGGAGCCAGGCCTTCCTCCTTGACCGGTTGCCAGGGTTCAGGGTGCGGCTCGGCATCCTGCCGGAATCAGCGGCGCGCTCTACTTCCTTCTCAAGGGAGCTGCCATTACTCCTGTACTTGTCATCCTCTGCCTTCCGCAGAGCAGCATTCAATCTCGCATAGTAATCCTTGGCAAGCTCCCCGACATCTCTCTTCATATCCCAACACCTGGAAAAATATAATGCTATCTCCAGGCTCGAGGTTGTATTGCAGATATATAAGAACTGGCAAGCCATTTTTTATCAAAACTATATGCTTATCACATATTCTCGCGAAAAAATAATGTTTTCAGTCTTTTTATTTAGAATCAGATGCTTTTTATAAATAAACTCCAGGCTCCAGAGCCGAACAATGTTATGATCGTTACTGCTGTGCCGGCTATTATCACACCAACGATGCATGCTATGATGAACTTCCTGTACCCCATCCCTATGAGGTACGAGCCTAAAGCGCCGGTATAGACGCCAGAGCCAGGCAGCGGGATGCCGATGAATATCGCCACGCCGATCTCGCCGTACTTGTCGACGTACTTCTGGATCTTCTTCTGGGTCCGTTCGATAACCTTATTGTAGAGCCTGCCTATCGGCTTGATCCTGACGACAAGATGCACCAGCTTGTCGAGGAGAAAATAGATCAGGATGCCGAGTATGATATTGGTGACCACGCAGATTATGAATACATCCACCCAGTTCATGTGCAGCTTCAGGATGCCGTAAGGTATGGACGCCCTCAGCTCTAAGAACGGAAGGAATGTTATCAATATGAGTTCCAAGATTTCGCTGAGCATGCTGTGCCGGCAGGCAAGGGGCTTTAAATATATTGTGGAAAGGTTTTTTGAATGAAATTTCAAATTCACCACTCAGAGCGCCTGAAAAGGCAGAATTCTTCAGGTGAAATCAAAAGTTTTAAATAGAAGCATATGTTTTATACGGCCTGAAACGCTTAAATCGCGAGGTTTAAGGCATATTTCACAATAAGACCAAATGGGGTGAACAGAAAAATGGCAGACCTATTAGTTGTGAAGGCAAAACTGAAAGATGTCTGTAAAGGCTTCAATGTTGCAGGAGACCTTGCAGAAGGACTTAGCGCAAAGGTCGGAGCAGCAGTCGAAGACGCTGTCAAGAGGGCTGATTCTAACGGAAGGAAGACAGTCATGGGCAAGGACGTAGCATTCTGCTTCCTGTGCACAGCAAAGCATGACGAGAACCTGATAGTTAAGGCAAAGCTCAAAGAAGCAGCCAAGGGCGCAAATGTAGCAGGCGACCTTGCAGAACATCTTAACTGCTTTGCACACGGGCTCCTCAAAGCTGCCTGCGAAAGGGCAGAATCAAACCAGAGGAAGACCGTCATGGCAAAAGACCTGTAATCAGGTCAATTTTTTCTTTTTTATCTTATTCTCAAATCAATAAACAATAGAAATAGGGCTATTTCTTCTTGGATTTTGCCTTAGGCTTCGACGTCTTTGCTGCTCTCTTAGATCTGGGCTTCGGCTTGGCTCTCTTCGGCTTTGCTTTTGCTGGAGCAGGAACTGGCATGGGCGCCATACCCTTGGCCCTCATCAATGACTGCTTGTGCGTGTCGATGAGCCGCTTCAGCCGGTCAAGATCAGCTTTTGTGTGCTGACCTGACATGACAAGATCCTTGTGCCTCTGCTCAAGAACCCTGAGATGCGACTCAATCTCTGAGATGTACTCTTGCTTGGACTTCAGCTCCTCAGGAACAGGCTCTCTCTGCTTTGCCTTGACCCTCTTCTCGATATCCTCAATCTTCTTCTGCCTGTCCTCGCCTGACTCAGAAATCCTGATGTGGGCTGATGCCAATGCCTCGCGGAGCTCCATTATCTTATTGTCCTTCTCCTCAAGCTCCTGGGCATACTCCTTCCCTATGTCTATCAGCTTCCGGGAGAGGTTCTCGACCATGCGCCTGAGCTCATTTATCTGCCTTGTCTCCCTGCGCTGCTCCTCGAGGATCTTCTCCTCGTCCTTGAGCACGTCATGGACCGCAGACTCGAAAGAGCCCAGCTCGGTCTCTATGGCCTGCTTAGTCGATCGCTTGTTCAGCGAGACAGACTTTATCCTCTCTATCTTCTCCTTGATGTGCTGTTTCTTTACAGAGCGCTCCTCTGCCTTTATCGCAGCAGCAGAAAGATGGGTTACAAAGCGCCTCATCCTGCCTGGATGCATATCATCCTTGGAAACGCCAGGCTCAGCCTTTATCTCAGCGTAGTCTTCAGCCATTTTCAGATCTACTTCATCAGTCCGCCCATTATGCTCTTCTTACCGGGCGCTGGCGCGGGTCCTGAAGAAGGCGATGGTCCAGGCGGAGCTCCAGGCGGAGCTCCAGGCGGAGTCAATGGCGGAAGGCCCTGACCAGGAGCAAGAGGCTCCATACCTTCGGGAGCTCCAGGAGGAGCGAAAGGCATAGGGCCTGGCGGCGGAGCCGCAGGCCTGGGCGCAGCAGGCTTCGGGCCTCCTGACAGGGGCGGCATCCTGTGCTCTGACTTATCACCTATCTCCTCAAGCTTCTCTCTCACCATGTCAGCAATCGCGACAATCCCCTTCGCGATCTTCTGGTTCTGGTCTATGAGCGTGTCTATCTTCTCATTTATCGGGCCGAGCTGCTTTCCGACCGTCTCTGTGTCATGCTCCTCAAGCTTCATGTCCTCAGCAGCCTGCTTGAAGACCTCAAGCATTACGTTCAGGCTCTTGTTGAGATTGTCGATGCTGGCCTGGAGATCCTCGCCAGACTCAGAGCCCTCAAGAGGGTTCTTCTTTATCCTCTCCAGCTCACGCTTAAGCGTAAGGAACTCTTTCTTAGAAACAATAGCATACTCCTCTTCTTCACTCATGTATGAGCACCCCTTTTTCTTTTTTCAGCATGAAAGGAACATAAACTGATTATATAAAACCAGGCTTTGAACTTTATAAAGATTTCTGTTTTATTTATGGGCCAGAGGGGTTTTCCACTTAAAATTCTAAGTAGAGAGGGGTTTTGGCAATGTGGCAGATATACCTGGAAGAGGAAGAAAATAGCGCTCCGCAACACCGAATGGTGGAGCGGAGCATCACCAAGGTTAGAACCAAAACAGACGAAATCCAAAAAAAACAAAAAAATTCATAAGACCATTTTTATCACCTCCGCATCGTATTTGCGCGCCAATGATGCAGTAAAGCTAAACCCCTGGATTAAAAATACTTTATGAAGCCCTGATGCAGACCTGTAATTCACAAGCTTTAAAAAACAACAAAAAACTGACCATATCTGCACATCAAAGGCGGGATAAAAATGACCCTATACATCAATAGCCCACAATGGTTCGCAGGCATAGACTCCGGGATAGAATTCCTCTCACTGGTCGTCGCGCTCATGGTATCCTGGTACGGGTACAAGATATACCGGCTCTCAGGAGAACGAAAATACAAGCACTTCGCATCAGCATTCCTCCTTGCAGGCATCGCCTATGTATTCAAGATAATATCACAGATAACACTATACGAAAAGGAACTCGTACGCCAGAGAATCGGCCCGTTCCTGGTCTCACGCACAGTGCTTGAGCCGGTCAGCTGGCTGCACACCTACTCATACGTAATATTCGGACTCCTGATACTATTCTCACTCCTCCTCCTCCTGATCGTGACATTAAGGATAAATGACAGGCCTACCCTTATACTCCTGACATATTTCATGATTGTCGTCACGCTCGCCAGCATCAAGGCCCAGGTGCTGCTCCACATAACGCTCGCGCTCATGGCCGCACTGCTGGTGTTCCACTTCTACACCAACTACGCGAAGAACAAGGCACGGCAGGCGCTATTCGTCACGCTGGCATTCCTGGGCATACTCCTGAGCCACATAGTGATGATATTCATGGTCTATGACCCGAACATATACGTTGCAGGGGAAGCGCTGCAGCTCACGGGCTTCCTGCTGCTAATGTACGCATTCATACTGGTGAGAAAAAAGTGACGGCAAGAAGAAGCAGGCTCGAGGTGATATACGACCTGCTGAACTCAATAAAAGAGAAAGGCGGTACGATAAAGCCGACTCACCTACTGTACAAGTCAAACCTATCCCACAAGAAGATGACTGAATACATAACAGAGCTCATAGGCAAGGGATTCATAGAAGCGAAAAATAAGGACGGCAGGAAGACATATGCCCTTACCGATAAGGGGCTCGAGTACACCAACGAGTTCCAGAGGATGAAGAGATTTTCCGAATCATTCGGATTATGAGGTGGTTTCAATGAACGCTGAGATAAAGAAGCTGACCGCACAGGCCGAGAAGCACTCTAAAGAGATAGACCAAATCATCCAGGAGGCGCGCAAGATAATAGTAGGACAGGAGGACATCCTTGAGAAACTGGTCATCGCGATGATCGCTGACGGCCACATACTTCTCGAAGGAGTGCCTGGACTCGCAAAGACCCTCATGATAAGGACCATATCAGACACGCTCCACACTAAATTCTGCAGGATACAGTTCACGCCCGACCTGCTGCCTGCGGACATAATAGGCACCAAGATATACGACCACAAGAAGACATCATTCTACACGAAGAAAGGCCCCATATTCTCCAATTTCATACTCGCCGACGAGATAAACAGGGCCCCGCCCAAGGTACAGTCCGCCCTGCTCGAGGCGATGCAGGAGCGCCAGGTGACGATACAGGGAGATACCTACCCGCTCGACAGGCCATTCCTCGTGATGGCGACGCAGAACCCCATAGAGACCGAGGGGACATACAAGCTGCCGGAGGCGCAGGTGGACAGGTTCATGTTCAAGCTGCTGATAGACTACCCCCATAAAGGCCATGAGAAAGAGATAATACAGAGGATGACAAGAGGCATTGAATACGCCACCAAAAAGATGATGTCTCCCGGACAGATGCTCAAGATACAGAAGTTCAGCACACAGATATACGCAGACGAGAAGATAGAAGAATACGTAGCGAGCATCGTCGACGCGACACGCAACCCCAAATCCTACAATCTCGACATCGACGGGCACATCGAATACGGGGCATCCCCCCGGGCGAGCATCTGGCTTATACTGTCAGGGAAGGCGCGCGCCCTCCTCAACGGAAGAGGCTATGTGACGCCGGAAGACATACAGAGCGTGGCGCATGACGTCCTCAGGCACAGGATAATCCTGAGCTACGAGGCAGAGGCCGAAGACGTGACACCGGACCAGATAATAGACAAGATACTGGCGAAGGTCAAGATCCCCTAAGGCCTCAATGGAGGACCACGGCCAAAATGGAGACCAAGGAAGTCCTGAAGAAAGTCAGGAAGATCGAGATAAAGACCAAAAAGCTGGTCGACGGACTGCTGCAGGGAGCATATCACTCGATATTCAAAGGCAGAGGCATAGAATTCTCGGACGTTAGGGAATACTTCCCAGGGGACGACATCAGGGCAATCGACTGGAACGTCACCGCCAGGATGAACCACCCATACATAAAGGAATTCATAGAGGAGAGAGAACTCACCGTGATGATACTCTTCGACAGTTCAGGCAGCAGCGAATTCGGGAGCGAGAAAGCGAAGAAATGGGCTGCCGTGGAGCTCGCGGCCTCGCTGATGTTCGCGGCCATGCACAACAACGACAGGGTAGGGCTGGTCCTGTTCACCGACAAGGTAGAGCGGTTCGTACCTCCCAGGAAAGGCAAGAGGCACACCATGAAACTGATACGGGAGATGATAACACACAGGCCAGAAAGCAGGCTGACAGACATAAGGAAAAGCCTGGAGTTCGTGTCGAAAGTGATCAAGAAGAGGAGCATCGTCTTCATCATATCAGACTTCTTCTCAGAGGCCGGCTACGCTAAGCAGCTAAAGATACTCCAGAAAAGGCACGACATCATAGCAGTGAACCTCAACGACCTCAGGGAGCACGAGATCCCGGACATAGGATACATCCACCTCGAGGATGAAGAGACAGGGGAACAGGTCCTCGTCGACACGTCAGACCATTCATTCCAGCAGAACTACTCCAGACTGATCTCAGAGCACAATGACAGGCTGAAGGAAACGTTCAAGATGATGAAGATAGACAGCATAGACCTCAAGAGCCACGAGCCGTTCGAGATACCGCTCAAGAGGTTCTTCGCCCTGAGGAGCAGGAAGGTGGTGAGATAGATGACAGGCTTCAACAACCCTACTATTCTCCTGTCCCTCCTGATAATACCCGTGCTCTACGCAGCGTACAGGATAGCGATGGGCAGGAAGAGAGAGGCAGCGATGAGGTTCAGCAGGGTATCCCTCATAAAACAGGCGGCGAAAGGCCAGAAGAACCTGAGGGTCCATGCGCTGTTCTGGATACCGCTCGCGGCAATCGCGCTCCTCCTGATAGGGTTCGCAGACCCGCACATACCGCTGAAGCAGACAAAAGAAGGCGTCAATGTCGTGCTCGTCATCGACGACTCAGGCTCCATGGAGGCCACAGACTACACACCAACAAGGCTTGAGGCAGCCAAGAGCGCGGCAGGCATACTCATAGACAGCCTCCACGATAAGGACCAAGTCGGCGTCGTACTCTTTGAGAACGGAGCAACAACCGCAGCATACCTGAGCCCGTACAAGGACAGGGTCAAGGACAAGCTGGAAGCGATAACACCCAAGGAGGGAAGGACAGCGCTTGGCGACGGCCTGAGCCTTGCAGTGGACATGGCAGACTCAATCCCGAACAAGAAGAAGGTGATAATCCTCCTCAGCGACGGCGTCTCCAACGCAGGAGTTATATCGCCGGCGGAAGCGGCAGATTTCGCCAAGACAAGCAAGATACAGGTGTACACCATCGGCATGGGATCTGAAGGCAAGACAGTGCTCGGCTACGACTGGTTCGGGAACCCACAGTACGCAGAGCTCGATGAAGCAACCCTGCAGCAGATAGCCCAGCTGACAGGAGGCAAATACTTCAAGTCGGTCGATGACAAGACGCTTGACCAGATCTATGAGAACATAGGCAAGGACATAAAGCGGGAGAAAGAGGAGACGAGCATAGCCAAATGGCTTTTCCTCGCGGCCCTCATCCTTCTCCTTATAGAGATGTACCTCAGGTACGGGACGAAGAGGGTGATACATTGAAGGCCTCGACAATCATCCCACTCATACTCATGCTCGTGCTGATGGCGGCAGCAGCACAGGCAAAAGACCTCTCGGTAGAGAAGCTTGCGAAAGAGAAAGACCTAAAGACAGGCGACTCTGTGACGATAAGCCTCATGTTCACGAACCCATTCGACCAGGATCTCCCTGTAAGGATAGTCGACAACAACGTAATAGCGAACAACGGCCTTGACGTACAGTGCATGGAGTTCACAGTACCTGCAAACCAGCAAGTAGAGGCGGAATACCCACCTATACAGCTGCTCAATGACGGGGAATACACGCTTGATGCCGCGAGCGTGAGCTACACAGACCCGGAAACCGGCGAGGAGAATACAGTAAAGTCAGGGACGCTCAAGGTGAGCGTCGGCAAAGGCAATGCTGCAGGAAGCGGCCAGGGCGTCACCACCATCTACCAATGCGACGGCATGAACATGAGATCGACCTCATTCTCGAGCACCGGAGGGAACATGCAGGTCAGCATAAACCAGGGCGGAATGCAGGCACAGATACAGCAGCAGATGCAGCAGATGGAAGACGACATGAACAACGGGATGCAGAATGCCCAGGACCGGATGCAGCAGCAGAATGCCGTCCAGAACAACCAGATTGCGCAGGATGCCGGCGCATTGAAGCAGCAGATGGAAGAGCAGAGGGAGCAGTACCAGCAGATGCAGCAGGAGTTCGCGAAACAGCTCGGCCAGGACGAACAGTTCGCCAAGGAGCACCAGCAGCTCATGAATGAAGGTTACAATCTCACGGATGCGCAGCTTGACCCAGAGTCCAACAGCACAGGCAGCTTCAAGATGCAGTACCAGAGGTCTGACGGCGAGACTGCCTCGCTCTCAGGAGACATGAAGGACGGGAAGATGCAGGACCTGGATAAGCAGTCAAGCGTCGAGCAGAAGCGGATGGCGCAGCAGATGATGCAGGACCCGCAGTACAAGCAGTACGCTCAACAGCTCGCCCAGCAGGGATACAACCAGACAGCCATGAAGATGTCAGGCAGCGGCAACATGACACAGCTCACCGCACGGTTCGAGAATCCTGACGGCCAGCAGGCCAACATAACAGCAGAATTCGAGAACAAGACCATCACGAAAGTAGAGATGAAGAAGGAAGATGAGAAAAGCCGCTGGTGGATACCCGCTATCATCCTGGCACTGGCAGGCATAACGATTGCAGCATACCTGATATACAGGAAATACCACCGACAGGCCGAAGAGCCAGCCAAGGTCAAGAAGAAGGTCGAAAGGCCCATCGACTACCATAAAGATGCGAAGAAGCTCCTCGAAGAGGCAAAGAGGCTCTTCGCAGACGGCAAGGAAAAGGATGCTTACGAGAAAGCAAGCCAATCAATAAGGCTGTTCTACACGCACAAGCTCGGCCACAGGAAAGAGCTTACAAACACCCAGACCATCGAGGCGCTCAAGAGGCACAAGATGGCGCACCATGACACCCAGAGATGCCTCAACCTGTGCGGAATGGTAGAGTTCGCCAAATACAAGGCAAACAAGAAAGACTTTAGTGAGATCGTGAGGACAGCTGAAAAGATAATAGAAATGAAAAAATAAAGAAAAAATAAAAAATCAGCTGCCTACAGCTTCGTTATGACCGGCGGCCTGTTCCTGTTAATCACTGTTATATGCACTTTCTCTGTGTCTGACGCGCCTGAAGGGTCTGTTGCTGTTATGGTGACATCATACTCTCCTGCGTCATCATAGCCTGTCTTCTTCGTCTCTGATGTCATCCAGCCAGAATACTTCACCGTGACCTTGTCGCCATCAGGGTCGGTTATCCTCGGCCTGAGCTCTATGGTGTCGCCCTCATAGACCTTCATGTCGGTCATTCCTGCTATCTGCGGCGCTGAGTTGACCTTGTTGACCTTTACACTCACGGTCTTGGTCACTTTCTTGTCCCCATCAGTCGCGACAACTGTCGTCTTGTACGTCCCTGCGTCGCCCTTCTTGGTCTTCCATGTGCCATCCTCTGCGAAAGGCGTATCGAAGATTACAGTCACCTTGTCGCCGTCAGGGTCTGAGGCCTTTGCCACTATCTTTGCGGTCTCGCCTTCATTTACTGTTATCGATCCAGGCACATCCAGAGTAGGGGCGCGGTTCTTGTCGACGACAGTTATCGTTATCGTCTCCTCGTCCTTCTCGCCGTCAGGGTCAGTACAAGTGACCTTGACATCATGCTTGCCTGCGTCATCATAGCCAAGGGTCCTCTCAGCCTCCTTGATCCATCCGCTGATGGTTATCTTCACCTCGTCCCCGTCAGGGTCCGTGCACCTCGGGCTCAGGGTTATCTTGTCGCCCTCGTTCGCGGTGATGTCGCGCAGTCCTGAAAGAACAGGCGGCTGGTTGGTCTGGATGACCTCGACGCAGAACTCCCTCTCGTCAGTCAGCTCGCCGTCAGAGAGCTGGACCTTGGACCAGGTAGTGCCCGCGTCGCCCTTTGCAGTGCGCCACACGCCGTACTTGTCGAAAGGCTTGAAGAACGTCCATATAAGCCTGCCCGCAGGCCCGATGTCCGGATCAGGGTCATAGCCCTCTGGACTTAGGCGCACGGTCTCTCCCTCGTTCACCGTGAAGTCGCATTCGCCTTCCTTGGGAGACTCTATCCTGGGCTTCTGGTTGACAGCCTCATTCGTGTACACTATCGTGCCTGCTATGCAGTAGTTCTCGTAGGGCTCGAGCTTGATGACCTGATAGTCATACGAGTTCAGGTCGCAGTACCTGTCGTCGACTACGCAGCTCCCCTCGGGAAATATGTACCTGCACTCATCCCTTGTGAAGAAATACTTGGTGTACGTGTCTGACGACTGCTGCTTGATATATGTCTGCGGCTCAAGCTCTGCAAGCGCCATCAACGCGAAAAGCAGAATCGCAAATAAAGCAATGCCTGAAAGGATCTTCCACTTTAGAGGGGAAGCCCTGTACTTCAGGCGAAGATATGTCCTCTTTCTAAACCTCATTTTTCGCACCTCGTTATTTTTTGTTATTGTGAACATCAACCAATATGAAGCCCTGACCGTAGCCGCCAATGAGCACGCCATCGGCTTAACACATTGAATCAATAAACAATTACGCCTTACGGCGAAATTAACGATTGTCCAAATCAGGCGTGCAAAAACGATCTCGACTCGCAAGCTCATCGGGATTGTTGAGCTTGCAAAGCATGCTTTGCAAGCGTGGCGGCACGAGAGCTTGGTGAGCAAAGCGAGCCAAGCGGAGTAGGGCAGGGCTTCATATCCCTCACCTGCAACAGGCTCTTGCCTTTCTCAGCTTCTGCATCCTCGCGAGCCTTTCCTGACAGGTCTCTTCAGCAGGCTCTTCTTTTGGCTCTTCTACAGGTATGTTTCCGACGATGATCTCGCCGAGGTCTGCTGCAGGAGCAGGCACTGGCCTTATATCTTCAATTGTGTCGTAGATGACCACATCAACCTGTCCTGGAGCAGGGCATGGCGGGCACGCGGCAGGATAGACCACGTCGACATCGCCTGTCTTGGGCAGGACTACCTCAACCTCTCCCACACTGCCGGGCATGATGACCTCTACATCCCCTGATGCAGGCATGTCGAGCTCGACCTCTGGAGGCGGTGGCGGCGGGACCCATGCATGGCTTGTCTTCGGCTGTGGTTCCGGCTCTGGCATGAGTATGTTCAGCTTAGCGCTCTTCACGTCGACGCCGCCATATCCGTCAGAGCAGATGACTTCAAGATTGTATGTGCCCGGAGGCTCGTAAGCGATGTACGCGACATCCTTCCCATCGAAGCGGTAAGAGATGGTGACCGGGTCATTGTCAGGGTCGTGGCACGAGACAGGTATCTTCGTGCTGTCACCCCTTGTTATCGTGATGTCAGGCACTGGCTGGAGTATCGGGTTGCGGTTGTTGGGCAGGACCTCGACGCAGCTTCGCTTCGTGTCCTTGAGCTCGCCGTCGGATACTGAGACCCAGAAATTGAAGATTCCGCGCTGGCCTTTCACCGTCTGCCACTGCCCCTTACTGTTGAACGGCGGGCCGAACTCCCACAACAGCCGACCTGCAGGGCCTATCTCAGGATCAGGATCGAACGCCTCTGGTGCGAGCTTCACGAGCTCCCCTTCATGGACCACAATAGGACATGAAGGCTGAGACAGGACCGTAGATGACAGCATAGAAAGAACTAGCAGGAACAGAACGACAATACCTGTCTTCTTCAGCACCCTTTTCATAGTTTCCACTGCATCAAGTATAGTTTTCACCCTCTTTTGGATACGAAAAAAACCTAAACAAACCTTTTCCCGCCCGGAAAAGCAATATGGCGTGGGGTTGATGCACTATATATATTTTGTTGAACTGGTTTTTAAAGAGTGAGGGTGGTGTGTTTTACATAACGCTAATCACTGTACAAATACCAGCACCACCACCGCTCCTTGCGGCAGTCAGGCCAGCGCAGCGTAAAATCAGAAACCCTGCACTTCTCCAGCAGTATGCTGTCCGAGAGGTTCGGTCAGTTAATCGTCGCCATCAGGTAAATGCGGTCTAGCAGCGTGGTGGTGCGGGTGCTGTCACAATATATGCTGAAGAAGCGAAATGCTTATATATCATTATGAATATATATTCATTATGGTAAGGCCAAGAAGATGCAGGTGGGTAAGGCAGGGGCCTCAGGTGGACTACTTCAAGCCGCAGGGCATCAAGCTCAGGGGGCTTGAGAGTATAGAGCTGAATGTGGAGGAGCTGGAAGCGATCAGGCTCAAGGACCATGAGAAGCTCGACCAGAACACAGCAGCAGTCCGCATGAAGGTGTCACAGCCGACATTCCACCGCACATACACTGAAGCAAGAGCAAAGATCGCCAGGGCGCTTGTTGAAGGGCTTGCCATAAAGATACACGGGGGTGTATACAAAATGCCAGGACAAGACAGGACAGGACCTACGGGACAGGGACCCATGACCGGAAGAGGGATGGGGCCTTGCGGAAGAGGCCAAGGATATGGAGGAGGAAGAGGCTTTGGAAGAGGGGCAGGATTCGGCCGAGGGATGGGCTGGAGAGCCGCAGCACCAGGACCTCTCACAAAAGAGGAAGAGAAAAAGCTTCTTGAGGAAGAGAAGCAGGAGATAGAGAAAAGGCTGAAAGAGCTTGAAGAGTAGTTGCTGGGCGAGTGCGTAAACATGAAAGAAGAGAAGCCGAGCTTCAAGGAAGCGCTGAGGAAATCAGGAAAGTCGATGTGGATGAGCTTTCCGATACTGTTAGGTGCAGTGCTGCTGGTCAGCCTGGCCAATGCATTGATACCAAAGCAGGCGATAGTGAATTTCTTCGGCGCAGTCCCTTTCATCGACTCATTGATCGGAGCAGGGATCGGAAGCATACTCGCAGGCAACCCTGTAACAAGCTACGTGATAGGCGGAGAGCTGCTCTCACAAGGAGTCAGCCTTGCTGCAGTCACTGCATTCATCGTCGCATGGGTGACTGTAGGGATAGTCCAGCTTCCGGCAGAATCGATGCTGCTGGGCCGAAGGTTCGCAATAACACGCAACATAGTCAGCTTTGTGTTCGCGATAATCGTCGCTTACGCGACAGTCATCATAATGGGGATAGCAGGACTATGAAGAAGACAGAAAAGAGCTATGCGGGATGGTACTTCCTGGGAATAGTCCTGCTCATATACGCAGCAGTCGCCCTGTTCAGCACTGCCTCATTCCTAAGCGGGTTGGTTTTCTTTTGGCAGATAATAAAGAAGATAATCCCCGTGTTCGCGCTTGTCTTCGCACTGCTTGTAGTGCTGAACTACGCGATAAGACCAAAGACAATAGTCAAGCACCTGGGAAAGGATGCAGGCGCCAAAGGATGGCTGTGGTCGCTTGCAGGAGGGATAATATCAACAGGGCCGATATACCTCTGGTATCCCCTGCTCAATGAGATGCAGAAGCACGGGGTGCGCAACGGCTACGTTGCGACATTCCTCTACAACAGGGCGATAAAGCCCGCGCTGCTGCCATTGTTCATATTCTATTTCGGCATAGCATATACTGCCGTGCTTACCCTGGTGATGCTCATCGTATCTGTGATTCAGGGTTATATTGTTGAAAAAATTGTGGAGGCTGGAAAATGAAGATAGCTGTAGCTTCAAGCGGAAAGGACAAAGAATCTGAAGTGAGCCCTATAAGCGGAAGGGCAGAGTACTACCTCCTGTTCGAGGACGGTAAGCTCATCAAGACAATACCAAACCCGTTCAAGATAGGCGGAGGAGGGGCAGGACCTGCGGTCGTGCAGATGCTCGCCAATGAAGGGGTCGGGAAGGTCATAAGCGGAAGGTTCGGCCCCAAGATGTTCGATGCCATGGAAGAGAAAGGGATCAAGCACGAGGAAGTGCAGGACAAGAAAGTCAAGGAGGTCGTCTAGATTGGCAAGGATAGTTGTCCCGACAGACGGGAAAGGAGGTGTTGACGGGAAGGTGGCTATGCACTTCGGAAGGTGCGACACCTACACTTTCCTCAATGACGATGGGGATATTGTCGAAGTCATAGAGAACACGAGCTCGCACATGGGAGGCACAGGACTGCCTCCAGAGCTGATGAAAGAGCACGGCGCAGACATACTGCTCTGCAAGGGGCTCGGCATGAAAGCCATTGACATGTGCAGGGAGTTCGGCATAGAGGTATATGTCTGCCAAGCAGAGACTGTCAGGGAGATGTTCGACAAGTGGAAGAGAGGCTCCCTTGCAAAAGCAGGCGCTGAAGATGCCTGCAAGCACGAGCATTGAAGGCTACAAATCATGTTGAATATTTCATAAACTTTAAAAACCAAGAGGTAATCCAGCCAGAATATGAGAAGACTGCCGATACTGATGCTCCTGGTGCTGCTGCTCAGCGTCTTTGCAGCTTATGCACAGGAACCTGCACTGATAAGTGCGCCTGAAAGGAACGTAGAGCTGGTCTTATTCTACGGGCAGGGATGCCCGCACTGCGCGAAAGAGGAAGCATGGCTCGATAGCATCCAGGATAAGTATCCATCGCTCCATGTCAGCAGGTACGAGGTCTATTTCGACAATGACAACAGGAAGCTGATGCAGCAGATGGCATACGCCTACAACACAGAGATCGGCGGAGTGCCCATGACCTTCATAAACGGAAAGTCAATCACGGGATTCAGCGACAAGCTCGCCCAGACAATAGAGCAGGAGATACAATACTGCACGCAGAACGATTGCGAAAGCTGCCTGCAGAAGGCAGGCATAGTAGAGCAATGCGGCGAGACAGTGACGATAGCAGGAGACATGTCGCCTGCGCAGGAGCCAGGCAAAGCAGAGAAGGTCGAGAAGCTCACGCTCGGAGCAGTCGTAGGGGCTGCTGCCGTGGACGCTATAAACCCATGCGCTTTCGCAGTGCTGATAATACTGTTGACAACCATACTCGTCGCAGGCAAAAGGAGGAGGGTGCTCGCAGCAGGGCTCGCCTTCACGGTCGCGATTTATATCTCATATTTCCTCATGGGGCTCGGGTTGTTCTCTGCAATACAAGCGGCTGGTGTGACACACCTCTTCTATACAATCGTCGCAGTGCTGGCGCTGCTGGTAGGACTTTTCAACCTGAAAGACTATCTATGGTACGGCAAATGGTTCATCATGGAGGTGCCAAGGTCATGGAGGCCAAGGATGAAGTCTGTGCTCAAGGGCGTGACATCAGTGCCTGGAGCGTTCCTCATAGGATTCGTGATCAGCCTCTTCCTGCTGCCATGCACGTCAGGACCATACATCGTGATACTTGGGTTACTGGCAAAGACAGCCACCAAGAGCTATGCCATGGGACTCCTGCTGCTGTACAACCTCATATTCGTACTTCCCATGCTCATCATAACCTCCGCAATATACTTCGGCTTCACAACCACTGAGAAAGCAGAAGAGTGGAGGACACGCAAGCTCAAGATACTGCACCTGATAGCAGGCATCATAATGCTATTGCTGGGTATCGGGATGTTCGTGGCGATGGCGTTGGGGTATGTATAAGAAAAAAATTTTACGAACATTTTTCGTTTCATTGTTTGGTTTGTTCTTAACCTCCTGTAAATGGCCAGCACAAATGGCAGAACGAGAAATACCCTGTCTCGTTAATAATAGTCAAGGACATTGAAAATGACAACCGCACTTATTGATATACATACGGGAAAGAAAGCAAGGGTCGTCAAGCTCGTAGGAGGATACGGTCTCCAAAGAAGACTCAGGGTGCTTGGCATCATGGAAGGCAAAGTCATCAAGGTACTTACGATCCAGCCCTTCAGGGGACCCATAGTAATTGAGATTGAAGGGAAACAGACCACTCTTGGAAGAGGGATAGCAGAAAGAGTTCTTGTCGAGGCAATAGCATGAAAAAAATCCTCCTTATGGGAAACCCCAATGTCGGCAAGAGCGTCGTCTTCTCGAGACTAACCGGCGCCAACGTCATAATATCAAACTATCCCGGCACCACAATCGATTTCACCAAAGGCAAGATGCTGCTGGGCGGTGAAAAGGTGGAGATAATAGACCCTCCAGGAACATACTCCCTGAAACACTCTGACCGGGCGGAAGAAGTCGCTGTCAGGATGCTCAAAGAGGCTGACCTAGTCATAAATGTTGTCGATGCGACAAACCTCGAGAGGAACCTGTTCCTGACATTTGAGCTGATGGAAAAGAAGATACCTATGATTGTCGCGCTGAACCTGTGGGATGAGGCAAAGCACACAGGCATAAATATCGACGTGAAAAGACTGGAGAAGACGCTGGGAGTGCCTGTAGTCCCGACAGTCGCACTCACCGGCGAGGGAATCAAGAGGCTGGTCGAGAAGACAAAAGAAGCAAAGGCACCGAGGATCAAGAGATTCACTGAAAAGCAGAGATGGGCAAAGATAGGGAAGGTGATTAGAGAGGTGCAGAAGGTCAAGCACAAGCACCACACGTTCTGGGAAAGGCTGGCAGATGCAACTATCAAGCCCATCACAGGCATCCCTATCGCGCTCGTCGTCATCTTCATATCGTTCTGGATAGTCAGGCTCATCGGAGAGAACCTGATAGGATATGTATTCGAGCCGCTCTTCGAGCTCTACAGGCCGCTGGCCATGGGCATCAGCAGCTGGCTGGGACCTGGCTTCATCCATGACGTACTGATCGGAAAGCTGATAGGAGGGCAAATCGCATATGTGGAATCAATGGGGATGCTGACCACAGGGCTGTTCGTGCCCCTCGGGATGGTGCTGCCGTACATAATATCCTTCTACCTCATGCTCGGCATACTGGAGGACTCAGGATACCTGCCGAGACTGGCGACTTTAGTGGACAACGTATTCCACAGGCTGGGCATGCACGGCTACGGAATAGTTCCTGTCTTTCTCGGGCTGGGTTGCAATGTCCCCGGCGCATTGTCCGCCAGGATACTTTCGACCAAGAAACAGAGGTTCATAGCCGCTACGCTCCTGGGGATAGCAGTGCCATGCATGGCGCAGATAGCAATGATATTTGGCATACTCGGCACCTACGGGCTGAGATACATCATCATGGTCTTCGCCACGCTCTTTGTCGTGTACATCATCGGCGGCGTCCTGATGAACAGGTTCGTCAGGGGAGAAAGCCCTGAGATATTCCTTGAAATACCCCATTATAGGAAACCTTCATTCAGGGCAGTGCTGAAAAAGACATGGATGAGGATAAGATGGTTCCTGACAGAAGCCATCCCCTGGCTCTTCATCGGCGTTGTGCTTGTGAACATACTATATTCTGTAGGATTCCTCGACTGGATAGGAAGAATATTCGCGCCTGTCATGGAAGGCTGGCTGGGGCTTCCAAGAGAAGCCACGACCGCCCTACTGGTTGGGTTCCTAAGGAAAGACCTTGCAGTAGGAATGTTATTACCGCTGGGAATGAGCGCGATGCAGCTCGTCATAGCGGCAACTGTCCTGACAATCTATTTCCCCTGCGTAGCAACGTTCGCAGTCATGGTAAAAGAGCTGGGCATCAAGGACATGGCGAAGGCTGCTGTCATAATGATAGTGACCGCACTGGTCGTGGGCGGCTTGATGAGGCTGTTGCTAATAGGGGTCTAATCATTCTTCAGGGTAAAGGTCAAGATTCGCCTTCAGAAGAAGCTTTGCTGCCCTGTACTTCTCTCCTATGAGACGCTTTGATTCAGGAAGATGCATCTTGTTGTTCCAGTCCCTGTCCAGCTTTGCGTCAAGCCATTCCAATGCTTTCTTGATATCATTGTCATGCTTCTTCAATCCTACCTGGACGAGTGTGGGCACTATATCAAAATGGGCCATAGCGTCAGAATCCCTTATTATCTCAGCAGTCTTTGTCTTAGGAGGAGTTTCCTTGCTCGCTCTGTGTGTAGCTACACAGTGCTTGACCTCTTCTATGATGTCATCTGATGCGCCTAAATCTTTCAGGATTCGTTCTGCTTCAGGTACTCCTGTTATCTCATGGTCCTTTCCGCCGAACTTGTACCTGCCGATGTCATGCAGAAGGGCAGCCATCTCTGCAATGTCCTGGTCAACACATTCATGCTTTGCCAGATGCCTTGCGTACTTAACTACAATAGCCACATGAAGCAGCCAGTTCTCTTCACCTATCTCTTCTCTTATTAGTTTACGGAGTTTCGGGAGCATTGTTGCGAGTAAAGAAGAAGGTTATTTAAAACTAATGAAAAATAAAAAATAATCACATCCCCATACCTGGGGGCATACCGCCTGGTGGCATTCCCGGAGGCATACCACCACCGTCTCCGCCACTGCCGCCTGCGATGACGTCGTCGATGCGGAGTATCATTATCGCGACCTCGCTCGCTGAGCTTATTGCCTGGGTCTTTATCTTGAGGGGCTCTATCACGCCCTGCTGCCATGCATCCATGACCTTGCCTGTGAAGACATTGATGCCGGCCCATTTCCTGTCCTTGTCATGCGCTGACTTCAGCTCAGTCAGGACATCAATAGGGTCGAGGCCTGCATTCTCGGCGAGAGTCCTGGGTATTATCTCCATGGAATCCGCGAAAGCATGCACAGCGAACTGCTCCCTGCCTGAGAGGGACTGGGCGAACTTCCTCAGCTGCCTGGCAAGCTCAACCTCTACAGAGGCGGCTCCGGCAACGACCTTGCCGTTCATCAACGCCGCTGTCACGTCGCCGATGGCGTCGTCAAGAGCGCGCTTGACCTCGTCAACGACATGCTCTGTGCTGCCCTTGACCAAAAGAGTTACTGACTTGGGGTTGCGGCACTCCCTGACAAAGGTCATCTCCTCATCGCCTACCTTGGCCTCCTCGACCATGCCTGCCTTTCCGAGGTCCTTTGCCGAAAGGTCGTCAAGATTGGTTATGATGGACGCGCCTGTCGCCTTCGCAAGCTTCTCCATGTCAGACTTCTTGACGCGCCTTGAAGCGTACACGCCTTTCTTGGCGAGATAGTGCTGGGCAAGGTCATCGATGCCCTTCTGGCAGAACACGACATTCGCGCCTGCCTTCTCTATCTTGGCTACCATGTCCCTGAGCATCTTCTCCTCCATGTCTAGGAAGCTCTGCAGCTGGTTAGGGTCCGTGATCTGTATCTTGGCATCGATCTCTGTGTTCTTTATCTCAAGCGCAGAGTCGATGAGCGCAATCTTAGATTCGTGCACTACGCGCGGCATGGCAGAATGCACCTTCTCCTTGTCGAGCACTATGCCCTTGACAAGCTCTGTGTCCTCTACGCGTCCGCCGACCTTCTTCTCTATCTTGATGTCCTCTGTGTCTATGAAAAGGTCAGAGTCAGACTGCTCTGCGACATTCCTCACTGCATTGACGGTCAGGTCTGCGAGCATCTCTTTCGCAGACTCTGCGCCCTTGCCTGTCATCGCGGTCATGGCGATCTTCTTCAATGTCGAGACGTCTTTCATGCTCACAGGCTCTGCGATGCTGTTGAGTATCTCCTGCGCCTTCTCTGCAGCTATGCGGTAGCCCTTGGCTATCACAGTAGGGTGTATCTCCTGCTCAAGCAGGTCCTCTGACCTTTTCAGGAGCTCTCCTGCGAGCACAACTGCAGTTGTGGTGCCGTCACCGACCTCATCCTCCTGGGTCTTGGCGACCTCCACTATCATCTTCGCAGCAGGGTGCTCGATCTGCATCTCTTCAAGTATCGTAACACCATCATTGGTTATGGTGACATCATTGAGCGAGTCCACGAGCATCTTGTCCATGCCCTTAGGGCCTAATGTGGTGCGGACTGTCTCTGCGACAAGCTTTGCCGCCATTATGTTGTTGCGCTGCGCATTCCTGCCTGTGCTGCGCTGCGTGCCCTCAGGCATTATGAAAATAGGCTGTATATCCTTGTTCATTTTGCGTTCCTCCTTCACGTCATTTTATAGCATAAAATAGGGCAATATCGCTTGAGAAAGCGGTTTTATCCCCCAGATACTGTTAGAAATTTATCAGTGGTTGTATATAAATGTTACTGTTTTTTATTTTTTACGTCCTAGATTCTGCTGCGTATAAGAACAAGAAAATAAAAAGAAAAAATTAAACATAAACTATCAGTAATTCTAGCCGCAGGTCTGCCTGGTGCACACGTATTCGCCACTAGCTGTGAAGTAACAGTGAGGACCGTCACACCCTGATATGGCATT
>Ga0315535_1000336_pt1 | contig 32875 bp, 32 predicted proteins | sample SalMarSW160220MG_2_FD_203092 | JGI IMG/M metagenome (GOLD analysis project Ga0315535, IMG submission 203092) | Salt marsh sediment microbial communities from the Plum Island Ecosystem LTER, Massachusetts, United States - Salt Marsh Sediment SW1602-20 ... | reverse complement strand
GATCTGCTGGTTAAAAGATCGCAAGCCTGATAACTTTTTCAGGTTTAGTGTCATAGTCTGGTTAGCGATTTGGTCCTTCGGGCAGGTGTTGCTCGTCGTCTGTCATGGTTCCCGGAGTAAGAACCCCTGTCAATTGAAATGGCAATCATGTGGTGGTTCTTGCAGGCATAGTACTAGTTTGTTGGATTTATTTTAAGTAACCGAGCCTCTGCTCCCTCAGAGCTGGAAAAGTTTTCATAGCATTACCCGTGTTGGTTGTAGTTACTTTTTTAAAGTATTCACTATACTTTCTCGAGCGATTTTGTATCCCGTAAACAAATAATGTTCCCCATCAGGATAAATAGTTTCTCCTTTAGTAAGCCAGGAAACAGCAAATGCTTCTACTGCGATTGTCTCCATTGTAAAAATGAATGGGAAATCATCAAATAATGATGAAAATTTGTTTGTAACAATATAGATTACCATAATTGCCACACATATTAACATAATCCAGCCACAAATTTTATAAACAATATTTCGTTTTTGTTTTTGAGTTCTCTTTAACTTTTTTTCTTGTGGAGCATCAGTTAGTGGAAAGCATATTAATGAGATAAGGCTCAAAGTAATGAAAAATATACCAGCAAATATTAAATGCCTTTCCATGCCCATTATTTTGGGTACATCAGGCAAAAAGGTGTGAACGCTAAATGAATCTCTTAGATACTTAGTTGCAGTGGGACTAAATGCTACACCGATTCCACAAACTGATGCTATTGTAGAAAGGATATTTTCTTTCGTACTATATCCTCTATAAGTAAATAAAAATGCTCCCATAACGCACAGAACAGCAACTAAAATATCACCACTACTGGTGTAATAATAATCACTAATTGAAGATTCAATTGGTAAATCACCTGGTGAGGCTTTGGTAGCAAGAATAAGTAAAATGGGAAGGAACATTCCGCTGAATCCGATAAAATTTCTTAACGTCATATAGGAAAACACGAGTTTGTTTTCTTTTTCCTTTAACCGGTCTGGACTAAGTTGTGTTTTCATTGATTCCATTATTTAAATGATTTAAGATTAAATGCCTATTCACAGATATAAGTGATTAAGTATCAGCCATTGATACGACAATATTGGAAGGTTATGTTGCTTAAATGCTTTCTAGTTCACCTTAACACCTTGTCTGAACGAACGACTTCCGCTGAAGGGGAAAAATCCCTAACTATTTCACAAAGTGCCAAAACCGGACAGTTTAAGCATATTCAGCCAGTCTCATAACTTCTATTTTAAAATGGTCAATTACAATTCATTATAGGCGGTCAGGAATGGTCTATCTGCACCAGGTAAATATTGTAAAAGTAATCGGCTTTCACAGGATCTTTATGCTTTTAATTTCTTTATTATATTAAAGCGAATTCTATTCAGATTTTAAATATTGAACCATATTCTGTCTGAGAAAGAAAACTGTTCGAAATACCAGAATAAGTAGGACAAGAGCGCAAACACAAACAAATGTTACAAAATAACTAACAAAATCCAGAGGTACCTTGATAATGAATTGATTTAATAGTTTATTAATAACATAATATGCAAACGGCAGAGCTATTATATATGAGCTAATAACTAAAGGGAAGAAATCTTTGGAAATCAGCCAAAGAATTGAAATAGTATTTGCACCATGTACCTTTCGAATACAAATTTCCTTTGTTTTAGACTGAGTGATATAAAATGAGAATCCCAATAATCCTGAAAACACGAGGATAAAAGACAATATTATAAAAAGCCTGAATAATGCTTTAAGCTTAACCTCTCCTGGATAGATCTTTTCCAAATCATTTTCATAGCTATAAACTGTGAAGTTTAGTTCCGGAGAATTCTTACTGATTAAATTCCTGACATCAGATATAGATTTGCCACTAACAGGAGATCCCATCCGGATCAATATTTGGTTAATACTCGTTGGAAATAATTCAATCATAAGTGGTGTAATTGGATCATAAAACGAGCGAAAATGAAAGTCTTTTACTATTCCAATAATGGACTTATTATGAATTTTTTCTCCAACCGGATTGGATGGGAATAGCTTTGCAAGAGATTCATTAATAATTACTGCATTTGAATCAATTGACATAAATTGTCTCCCGGATATCAGCTTTAATTTTAATGTCTTAAAATAATCTGGTTCAACATACATATAATCTACGGCTATAGCATCAATCCCCTGCTTTGGCTCTATTGTAGTGGTCTGACGTCCCAGGTCATGAATGTAGCAGTCGGAGGCTGTAGCATTGACGACATCCGGGTATTTCCTAAATGCGTCCAATAAAACATTATAATTAAAATTTTTATCCTGCGATCCAATATTGATTATCATAAGATTGGAACTATCGTAGCCCATATCGTAATGAAATATTTTTGAAAGCTGCATACTAAAAGAGAACGTTATTCCTATTAATATGCAAATAGCGGTTAATTGAGATATTATAAGCGCTTTAATAAATGGATTTCTTGTAAGATTAGATTTCGCATTATTCCGGAAAATGGTAAGAGGGTTTATTCTAAATAACACTATTGCGATATATAACCCTGCGATGACGCTCGCAGTTAATGTGATTATAAAACAGGTAATGTAAAAAGAAATACTATCCTTTATATTAAATATAAAATTAACGTTAAGTAATTTATTAATTTCCGGCAGGATAAAAATAAGAAGGATATTTGCCATGATTAATGTAAAAAATGCAATAATTATTGCTTCAACAGAAATGGTTTTTACATAATCCCATCTTTTTGCTCCTAACACTTTAATTACTGCTAATTCTTTAAGATTTGAATATTTCCTGGCGATTGAAAGTAATGTGAAATTAATAAATGAGATGATGAAAATTATCAGGCAAATAGAACCTAGAAGAATCATATTGTTAAGATTGCCTTCATTAAATTTGTTATTACTTAAGTGACCCGAATGGAAATATATGGAACTTAAAGGTTGAAGGGCAAATCTTGTTTCCGATTTGTAATTGAAATAATTATCAAAGTAATCTGAAAACTTTTTTTCAAAGCTATTTTTATCAACTGATTGTTTTATCAATATTATTGTTGTGAATCCCCAATCTATCCAATCTGTTTCATAAGATCTATTGTTATATCTTTTAGAAAACATGTCAAAATTTGTAAACATGTTAGCCTGAAAAGAAGAATAATCCGGAAAATCCCCAACGACTCCATCAACTTTCAGATCGTATTCTTTACCATTTAATCGGATTGTCAGTGTTTGACCAACAGGATTAGTTTTTCCGAAATATTTTTCAGAAATACTCTGAGTTAGTACAATAGAATTAGGCTCTAATAGAAAATTCTCAATATTTCCATAAATAGCTGGTATTGAAAGTATTTTAAATATTTCAGGGTCAACATATTTAAGATTATTTTCTTCAATGAATTCGTTATTCTTTTTAATAGCGATATTTGACTTTATAAATCTTGCTGAAGCCTCTATTTCCGGTAAATCATCAAATAGAGTTTTCATCACAAAAGGAGAAGAACCTAACTGACTAGTACCTTTAGTTTGAATTACCCGGTAGATCCTAGCATAGTTTATGTTGTTTCTATCAACTTTTGTTTCATGGATAATATAAAGAGTTGAATAACTAAGACATAAAATACCTACAGCCAATCCTAATATATTAAAGATTTGGAATGATTTATTTCTAAGCAAGGATCTAATGACTTTCTTATAAAGTGCGATACTCATTTCCCTTTGAAAATATTAAGATACAAAATAGTTATCATGTTTAACTACTTTATTGCAAAGAACCATGTGTCTTGTAGCCTACCACTAAACCTTATCACTCATATCTCAATGCCTTAACTGGATTTATATGTGATGCTTTGTAAGAGTGCAGGAAGACAGTTGAAAGAACCACAATAATTGAAATTATAAATGGTATCACAAATACCCACCAGCTGATATGTGTTTTATACGCAAAATTATCTAACCACTTTTTCATAACATAAAGAGTTACAGGGATAGAAATCAGTGATGCTGAGAATACAAGAAAGAAATTACTTAATAGAAATGAGTAAATAATTGAACGTTCCGAACTTCCAAAAATCTTTCTGATTCCAATTTCTTCTGTTCTGGTTTTTGAGACGAATAAGGTAAGACCAAATAATCCAATTGCAGCAATCAGCAAAGTAAAAAGTGCAAAGATCGAAATTATTGTACTCAGATTTCTCTCTGAGGAGTAGGTATCCCTAATATGTTCTTCTATCATTGAATAAGTGAATGGTCTATCAGTAACAATCTTTTTCCATTCTACTTTAATAAAGGGTAGTATATCGTTCAAAGTTCCTGATTTATAATGCACTTCAACCTGGTGGAACCCTCTTCTTATTAAACCTATACTCACCGGAGGTATTTTTAATCGAATTGAATAAATATTAAAATCTTTAACTACTCCTATTATTGTTCCGCTTCCGATTTGTTTTCCGATAGGATCAGTTATTCCTAATTGTTCAACAGCTGTCTCATTCAATATAGTGGCTTTTGTCTCATCGCTACCATACTCCTCTGAGAAGTCCCTGCCTTTAATCAGATTAATACCCATAGTACTTAGAAAATTGTAATCGACATACATTCCCTGGACCGGCACTTTAACATCTTTGTTCTGAAAATGTCTTACCAAAAACCCGCTAAATTCCCCTATGGGAAGACTTTCTATGGATCCTGAAGCTGAAATCACATCAGGACTTGATTTTATGCTGTTTAAAAAAGCTGAATATCCTCTAAAATCATTCCCAAGATCAATAAGAAGAATATTACTGGTATAAAAGCCGGGATCTGTCTTTAATGAAAACTGATATTGCGAGCGGATAATGAGGGTGCCTGATACAAATGAACAGAAAATTATTAATTGTAGGATTATGAGAGAAGACCGGAAGGTTTGTTTTCTTTTCCCAAAATGAATGGACTGTTTCAAAATATCTGTAACCTTTAATCTGGATAGATAGTATGATGTATAGATACCAGATGCAATTCCTATGAAAAGGGTTAAAGCAAAATAAACTGAAACATATATGGGAATATTTGATCTTATTATAGAAATATCTGTCTGAAATAATTTTCCTGCGTATGGCAGACTAATCCACATTATAACCAGAGCGCATGGTAAAACAAGCACAGCAAGAAGTACTGATTCAAATAACAATTGATTTCTTATATTATTTGTTCCGGCACCTATTGTTTTTCTAATTCCTATTTCCTTTGCTCTGCCAGTTGATACTGCTGTTGACAGGATAATATAGTTTGTGGTTGCAACCAGAATAATCAGAAATGCAATTATCGAAAACATTATGATATTGTTTTTATTACCATTGTTTTCAGAATATAATATATCACTTGATCCCAGGTACACATCAGATAGATTTTGAAGAGAATAATGTTTATCAGGGGGATTGCCAATGTATTTGATTTCCAGCTGACGAAATTGATGCTCCAAAGAATCAACATTGCATCCTTTCGACAGTAATACCCATGTATTATATATATCTGAATCCCAATCTTTATCAGTATTGGTAGTTCCTCGGATTTTATTCATATAATCAATTGATAACTCAATATTTATTAAGCATTGTGCCTTAAAGCTGGAGTTCTTTGGGATGTTTTCAATAATGCCGCTAACTGTAAAAAGGTGTTCCTCATTATTTATTAATCCAACAACAACCTTCCCAACAGGATCTTCATTACCGAAAATTCTGGCAGATAAATTATGGGAGAGAACGAGTGAATTTGGACTTTCCAGGAGATTCTTATCCGGCGAACCCTTAATCAGGGGAAGAGTAAAAACGTCGAAAACATCTGAGTCTGTAGCGATAACCTCAGGAATATTGATAGTTTCATCCTGATATTTTATTTTAAAGTCTGCCATCTTACAAACTCTAATTGCTTTTTCTACCTGAGGGAATTCTTCTTTTAATGTTGGTGCCAGGATATATGGTGTATAAGGCATCGTTTTATCAAAATTCACATAGTAATTGAGCACCCTATATATCCCGTTTCTATTATTATTGAAATGGTCGTAACTCAGTTCGTTAATTACGAAAAGCAAAATAATGAATGAAGCGGCAAGTGCTATTGAAAGTCCTAATGCATTGATGCCCGCAAATACTTTGTTTTTCTTTAGAAACTTCAATGAAGTTTTAAAATGATTGATAAGCATAATGAATGGTTTTAAGTTAAAATGAAAGTCTTCTCTAATTTGAAGACATTAACTAAAGGAAGAAGAAAGCGGGAGTTTAACTTAAAACCGGTAGATCTTCACTATATAAAAAGCAAGAATAGTTATAGAATCTTATAGATATAATAGGTTTTATATACAGTTCTATTCCATACAGAAAATCAAATTTTTGGTTGACCAATTTGTTATAGAATTTTACTCTGAGGTGCTCATTATTAAACCAAAAATTGATTTTATCAATTTGTGAGATAGAATTTTTAAATAAAAAAAATTCAGAGGAGTTGTTTGATGATATCTTAGGCGCAAGTGAAGTGGTGGTATGAAAATGATAAACTTGTGAATACTCAGGTTTCATCGAGTTTTGATGGAAAGCATGAAGAAGTAGAAAGCAAAGAACAATAAAAATGGTTATTCCCAAATACTTGACTCTATCTTCTTCCTTGTTAATCATAGATCAAATGTAAATATATTATTTAAATACCTGTTTAAACAGCTACAAATTATTCCGACAGTATATTGTTGGTTTATTATTCTCAGATTGACAGGCTCTTACAACAAACTTTAATTATTATATTATTATGCCTGTTCATTTTACTGGATGTGCCTGGAAGAGAAAGAGGACTCAAGGTAATTTAATAAAGTATTTTTTTATTCATACCGTAAGGCCTCTATTGGATTTCTGGTTGAAGCCCGTAAGCTTTGCCAACTAACTGTCAATATTGCTATTGCTAGCGATAGAATCCCTGCTAAACCAAATACCCACCATCTTAATTCTGTTTTATAAGCAAAGGTCTGCAGCCATTTATGCATTGCATACCATGTTATAGGAACTGCAATTATAAAGGCAATAAAAACCCATTTTACGAATTCTCTATTTAGCATATTAACAATTTCAGTTATTAACGCTCCATTTACTTTCCTAATGCCAATTTCTTTTGTACGTTTTTCTGAGTAGAATGCTGCCAATCCAAAAATTCCCATACATGCAATTAATATAGCAATTGCTGAAAACATGAAGATAGTCCTGCCAAATGATGTCTCTTTTTTATATAATTGATCATAAAAATTGTCATAGAAAAAATATTCGAAAGGGATACCTGGGATAATCTTATTCCAAAGCTTCTTAATAAATGCAACTGATCCTGAAACTCCAATCGAATTTAATTTAATAGTAAGGTATTTTGGATTATGATCTCTGATATATAGAAATAGTGGTTCTATACGTTCATGTAAAGATTTAAAGTTAAAATCACTGATTATTCCTGTTACAAATCCTTCTTTCCCGTTATAACAGGAGAGCTTTTTACCTATAGGATTATTCCAGCCAAGTTTTTTGACTGCTGATTCATTTAAAAGATATTGTGTACCTGAATAGGGGCAGGAAGTATCACCAGGCATGTAACCTTCTTTCATAAGAATTCCATAGGTTTTTATAAAGTCTTTGTCAATCTCAAGATAAGTCATAGTGGAAGGGGACTGTTCATTTTGTCCATCATAGTTTATTGATGTGACCCATATCATTTGTCCTGGAAGATCTGAGGTTGCTGATGCCGAAAGGATATTGGGATTTGTTGACAGTTCTTGTTTGAATGACAATAATTTTGTTTGGATGCTATTGTCATTGAGAGGTATGATCATTAACTGATCTTTTGAGAAACCGAGATTCAAATTTTGGATATATCTCATTTGCCGATAAACAAAAAGTGTTGATGTAATGAGTGTAATAGATATGCCAAATTGAAAAAGAACAAGAAGGCCCTGGACATTAATATTTTTTCTAGCCTTGGCTAATGGCTTTTTAAAGGTATTTATAGGACTAATATTGGAAGATATCCAACCTGAAAAAAGTCCTGTAATTGCCGTGATGATCAGGAATAAAAGAGCTAAATGAGGGAATAGACTATTAACTAAAAAATCACTTGTCAGGGTAACTCCAACAAAATTACTAAACCATGTTTCCTGCCCGCTGATAATAATCGCAGAAAGAATTACAGAGATTCCTACTAAAACAGAAGAGTCTGAAATGTACAAGAAAATAAGTTGTCTTCTTCTTGCACCCAATATTCTGCGCAATCCCAATTCGGTCAAGCGAAGGTTATTAACAGAAAGCGAGAGGTTTATATAATTAATACAAGCAATGATCAATATCAGTATAGCAATTGTACTTAGGATATAAATGGTTTTAATATCACTATTTGGGGCAAACTCACCACCCATGTTAGAATGGAGATGAATAGATTTAAGCGATTGAATATGGAAAAGTCTATTATCACCAAAATCATTACCCTTATCATATTCCTTCGTCGATTGGCTGATAGACTTATTGAATTTTTCATAGTCTATATTGGAATTTGTTAGAAGATAAGTAAATGCAACAGTATTCATCCTGTTTTTTAAAAAATCATCTCCAAAAAATGTTTTTGCAGTTGACATCGAAATGACCATATTAAATTGAAGATGTGTATTCTTAGGGATGTCATTCATTATCCCGGTAACAGTCAGATCAATAGCATGGTTATAGCGAAGGGTTTTTCCTACTGGGTCACTATTGCCAAAATACTTTTTTGCAGCAGATTCTGTTAAAACAACACTATTAGGCTGTACAAGTACTTGATTCGAATCACCAATAATTAGAGGGAATGTAAATACATTAAAAATAGAAGGATCTGCTATTATTATTCTATCTTCAAAAATGTTATTTTCACCAGATGAAATCAATCCTTTGGCTATACGTGCTATACGAACTGTATTAGCTATTTTTGGAAATTTATTCTGAAGGAAAGGAGCAAGGGGAGTCGGAGTTTGTACCCATGATTCATTCATCCCTTCTCTTGTATATGTCTCGTACACTCTAAATATCCTATCTTCGTTTTTATTAAATCGATCAAAACTTAGTTCATAGCTTATGTAAATAATTATGAAACTCGCAGCAATTATTCCAATGGTCAAGCCTGTAAGGTTAACAATCGTAAAAAGTTTCTGGTTTCTGAAATTTCTTAGGGTAAACCGTAAATTCTTAAATATCATAACATCTACCAATTTATTATAATATTTCCTTGCTATTTTGATGCCATAATTATATGTGTTTGAAATTAAGTCTTTTCAGTAATAAAGTAATTTCAAGTTGTAAACATATTTTACGATATAGTGTAAAGCAATTTTACGAAATAATAATATTGATCCTATTCACATATTTGTAGATCATAGGGCTTGATTATCATATGCTAACTTTCAAAGACAAAATTTTGTATTAAAAGTATGTATTTGGTGTTGGCCAAACTCTATTGCTTTGTGAGTTGGATGTCCCGGTTTGAATATCACTCCCTTAAGCGTATATGCCCTGCAATAAACGGAGATTGATAGAGCCTCTGCTCCCACAAAGCTGGACAGGTTTTCATAGTATTGCTGCTAGTATGGTTTTAATGAATATTTAATCAAACTCACCAAAATCATTCTTATATGTAATTATAAAAGAATTGTCAATAATAAGGAGATATCCTTAATAAGCCTAAATATCAAATTGTTTATATCTTATCCCGATAGATAGCCTATACAATTTTTCAAATAGCAGAAGAATTGCAGATACGCAGAGTACTTTAATTATCAATCCCTGATCTGATAGATTAAATCCAAATACAGTCGTATCTGTTTTTATAAATATTGTGGAGATAATAATTCCTGATACTAATCCAATCATAAAGAAGAACCATGCTAGATATAGTATTTTTCGGTTTTTTGAGGTTTGGAGAACATTTTGAGATATGATTGTCATTATTTTGTCATCCATGAACTCTGATGGTTCAGGTGTTTCCTTAATTTCAAGCAGACGGTGTAAAGTATTGTCCTTTTGCATTATATAATTTCCATTAATTCAGTTTTTAATATCTTTTTTAAGTGAGAATAGAAGCTTTTTCTTCCTCTGAGTAGCAGCATTTTAATTTTTGATTCTGACCAACCTGTTAAATCTATGATTTCCTTAATTGAACACTCTTTAAGATAGAATAATTCCAGTGCAATAGCCTCCTTGGGTGAAAGAAGTTTAAATACAGCTGAAATGTAATACTTTTGTTCCTGTTCATTTATTAATTTAATTGAGTCATTTATAATCCTGATATCTTTGGTCGGAATTTCATCATAAACTACATATTCAATTACTTTTGTCTTTGCTATACGCAAGGATTCATTGATAACTATTCTTCCGAACCATGTCTGAAATTTTGCCTCTTTATTAAATGATTTCAGTTGCTCAAAAGCTTTTACAAATGAGTCCTGAACAACTTCCTCAGTCAATTTCTTGTCTTTGAGAATCGCGTATGAAATGGAGAAAGCAAATCTTTTATATGTTTTAACAAAATAGTTATAAGAATTGTAATCGCCCGAAAGAACTTTGTTTATATAGAAATCATCCATTTTTCTTTTGCCGTTGCTTCTCAAAGAGATTACCTAGAATAATTCCTAATCCACCAAATATTAGCAATGAAAATACAAGAATCATCTGGTCATATTGATGTCGGAGACCTGTTAGATTTGGAGTGCCAAAAGTAATCAATAAGAAAGTAAACAATATCCCTACTCCAATGCCGATCAGAAGCAGTGCTAACCTTAACCACGGGAATTTAAAGGAGAATTCCCTTGGTTTAAATATCTCACTTATATCAACACCTTTTTCAATAAGAGCCATCCTTTCTCTATTCCTGAAACGTAGATAGAAATAATAAGAAAGAATGACTGCTGTAAAAAAACTCATCCATGTAAGGGTTCCCAGAATGTTATTAATTGTGTATTTGTCCATAATATTAAATTTAAGTTTGAATCTGTGATTATATACATTAGATAAAGCAGACATAAATCAGGTCACAAATTTTGGATGTTTTTTCAATCAGTCTTTTAAAGGTAACGTAACTATTTGTTAGATATCAGCATCTTTCTATAATTACCTGTTAAGAGCTTAATAATACCCAATCCTCTAAAACCTTCAAAGGGATCTAATCACCAATATAAAAACTCAAAATATATTTAATGTTAGAGACTTGAGGTGCTTAAATATCGGTTTAGTTTTTCTTTTGTCAACAAAAAAGGCGCTTCCACGCTATCAAACACATTTCCTTCCTTATCCAGGAAGGTGAATGTTGCACCACCATAGCAAAAACTTGAAATCTTTTGAGCTGCAAAATGATTAATGAAATTTTCATTATTCTCAGCAGGTAAAAAATAATGATTTCCTTTCCATGAATTATCAATTATTCTTGTGGCCCAAAGGTTTTTATATTTAGCTTCATCAACACAAATATACAGAGACTCAATTTCCCCCTTGTTCTCTTTTTCAAAATCCATGATTGATGGCAATTCAGAAATAATTGTTGAACCAGCATACTGGGCTGACCAAACTAACAGATACAAATTTTTACCCTTGTAACTATTAATCAGCGAATCAAGTCTTGTAGAGTCAAGAGTAGATTTATAGGCATTTAAATTATATTTTGAATTACGTAATCCATTATTTAACAATCCTATATACCTGTTAACACTGTTAAGATACTTTACCCCATTACAATTTTTAATATATTTTTCATACAAGTCTTTGTCTAAACTCCCCATTGATAACCCTCTAAGCAATATGCTGGCAAAATACTCATCAAATACTTCAGGATTCAGATTATTCTTCACATAAGTAAAACTCCAATCCTGGTACCTGGAATAATTATCAATTTTTAGATCCCCATATGTCAGATTCTTTCTTTCATTCTGAATATTTTTAAAATATTCAATTCTCAGAATCCTATTAATACAATCTTCAAGCTGCCAACTGTTTATATTTTCAAACTTCTTATACCTTGAAGAATTGAAGCAAGAGAAATATGGAATGGTGAAATCAACTTTTAATGTATCCGTTTTCTTTTCCTGACTCAGGTAAAATATAAAATTAGCCAAGTAATATATATCCTGATTTGATATTTTTTGCTTTAAAAACTCATATTCTTTCTTGGCTAAAGGAGTCCTTTTGATTATATCGATTATTCTCTGTTTATTTTCAGCTTTCTCCAGTATTTCATTTTTAAGGTCTTTTTTATAAATCAGATTTAAAACAGCCAGTTGAGAATTAATGGTACTATCCACGCGCGATTTATAGGCATCCAAAGTATATAATGGATCATATGAAAGATCCGTTTCAAACTGGGATAATTGTAATACGTTTATTTTACCTGCACCTTTACCCAGGGCAAAAAAGGAGTTATTCATATTATTTAAATCAAATTCAAGTTTAATATTGTCACCATTAAATAATACTAATTGACAATTTTTGTCTTTTATCTGAATCCAATAATCCGCAGCATCGATCAATTTATCAGAAGTCAGGGTAAAATCTCCCTGGTCGTCAATTCTGTCACCAATACTTCTGAAACCATCAGAATTAAAATTTCCCCTATATAATGATAAATGAGCTAAATAAACATATTCTTGATTCGAGTTCCTGACCTTACCGTTTATTTTAACACCGTTGTATTTGTCTGTACATGCCTGGAACAATATAAATATCCCAAGACAGGTTAATGTCATTTTCTTCATCATATAATTTTTAATAATTTATTAATATCGGCAGAATATCATACCATGATGGTTTTTCAACTTGATAATCAGTAACAGTCAACAAAACGGACACTTTTTAGCCATTCTTTTCCCGGTACAGAATCATTCCGAGTTTACCTTTATCACCAAGGACTCTGCCTTTAATTAACCATGATGTTCCGAATGAAATCAAAGCCAGTGCCTCCAAAATCAGGGTTGATGACCTGAATAGATGTAATACATCACAAATTGGGATCATAATAATAAACACAATGATTGAATATCCGCATGTTTTATATATTTTATTTTCATTAAACAGCCCTACTTTTAGATCAGGATCCTGATTCTGACCTATGGTAAAGATCACAATTGAGATTATTGCCAGTATGAAAAAGAATCCAGCCGCAAAGAAATAATGTAACCATCCAATTACTTTAGCACATACAGGTATTAAGGTATAAATCTTTTCAGTGCATGCTACCGGATTAGTCTGGACTAAGGCCACACCAAGGGCCAATACCCCGGCAAGATTTATCATTTTATCGTCATTTTTCCAGAACACCGGATTATCAACGCCTTTATACCTTATCAGGAAGAGGCTTACAGCACAAAGGACGCCTGTAAATATCTCCCTCAGATTAGTATAATAATAATAACTAATTGACTGTTGAATGTTTGTTTTGAAGAACGGGATCAGAAAAAGTAGTACAAGTGAAAGGGAAGACACATTCCCAACCATCCGATAGCCTTCCTGAGTCTACGGAAGGTTTCGATGTTGTTTCTTGGAACTTGAGAAGTAATTTTATTCATTGCAGATGCTTTATTAATGTTTGAAAATTGAATGTTCTCCGTTATTCCAAATGTTTCCACAAAAGCACAAAATCAAAAGCCACATATAGAGTATACATCGTTTCATCCCTTTCAACTTAAGACAATCGTGTTTTTCGGGATGTCAGTACAGTCATGATAAATTAATGCACGTTCCTTGTTAGTTGCAAGCTATTTGTTAAATCAATTCCTATAATAAATCATCTCACTATGTCCTTGATTCATAAGTGTAACTGTAGCATCAGGCAGGAGGTCATCAGAGACGATATTCAGGATTTCGCCTCTTGCAGATATCGAATAAGAAGTAGTTCTTTTATATTCTTTTCTTACGCCGTCTTTCTTAGAAAGAAGTCTCTCTATCACTGTAAAAGACTGGTTATCTTCACTCCATGAACTTGTTGTAATAAGAGATCCTGACTTAGTTTCAGCCTTTTGTTCGGATCCAATAGTATACCTGGCTGAACTTTCATATGGAGGTTTATCCTTGATGTTAGAAATTCGATTTATAGTGATATCGTTGCCTCTTTGTTCAATTACCACTTTCGAGGACACGAGGTCCGGTACCGAGCTACTTCTGCTTTTATCTAATTTCCAGGTACCAGAAAAGTCCTGAGGAATTTGAAAATGCAGATCAAGTTTTGGATTATCGCTATTCCAGATAGAATAGGTGCATTTCCATTTACCATTCTGGCGTTTAAAGAGAAAAACTGATTTACCCTGATCACTCAGGTTTTTGCCATTGTACTTAACTTTTAAAGTGATCTGATACCTGCCCACTAAATACGCAAAGTCACCTTTGGTATCCATGGAACTAATATACAGCTGTTCCACCGGAGAACAGTAATTAAAATACTTTAAAAACCATTTTCTAAGGTTCTCTTTTCCTGAAAATTGTTGTTGATTAGGCGGAAGGAAAATTATGTCATCACTGAATAAGGATAGTAATCGCTCGATATCAGCTTTATTGATAGATTCAATATAATCCATTTTCCATGAACCCAACTTAAGCTCATCTTTAGTGTAATAACTCTTTGAATGGCAACCAAAAAGAAGGATTGTTATTAAGACTAAGTATAATTTCTCCATCAGCAAAGTTCTAAAATCTATTTATCAATAATAAGAGTAAGTAATACACAGATAGACAATATATTACAGCTATCAGCGCAGCAATAGAGATTATTTTCGCAACAGCTGGATATTATACCACTATTGTGTGTGCTTGTGATAGTTGTATTTTATACGACATAATTATTGACATTCCGGTCACAGGGAAGCTGTCTTAGTGGAGCCGGTCTGGTAAGTAAGCAGAATATCTCATGTCAAAATTAAATTGATGAGGGAGTAGTAAAAGTCTAACAACGTATAGTTATTGTCAGCCAGGTGTTCGTTTTTTTATCTTTATCCACTTAAGATGTTTACGCTTTTTATACTTATCCTCGTCGTTAAATATTTGTTCGTATTGAATAAAGTTCCGACAATTATCAATCCAACGGCACTCATCATAATAGGCATTTGAAAAGCCTATCATCGATGCAGCAAGTATTATAAAAATCCAATTAGGTATCCATTTAAAACGCCTCTTCCTTTTGCGTTTAATTCTATTTTTTGATTTATCCATTTTCTATCCGGTAAATGATTCCACATAAAATTTCTTACCTGGTGGGTAAGCACATGTGCAGAGCAACAGTGCTTTATCGCCACAATCCTTTGGTAAGTGACATTGTGGTCATCTGTGGATAGTCCTGGAATATACAGTTTTGTTGAAATCAGGTGTTTAATGTTTATGTTTCTAAATAATCTGGTTTGTAATAACAATTGCACCTTCATTTTTCGATCATATAAATTGCGGTATCCCTTTTCCAGTGAATGCAAAGCCAGCTTTGAGGATACAACAAAGCTTAAAAGATGGAAATGGAAACATTTTGATACTTTACTTTTTGAGTTTGGCTTTGAAACCCACTCAGTCTCTTTTAAGTATTTAATATTGGTCCCGGATATAAATTGACCACTTCCAAATCCAAACAGACTAAGGAATATTAAAAAGAAGAATATGTAATTACAGCGTATTTTCATTATTCTTCATTGCAATGCTTTGCAGCGTAAATTGATACCAACGTCGGCGTGTATTACCTCATTGTGTTTTTGAAGGGTTAACTTGTCTGGGTAATGCAGCCTGAGCAATGGTTGCGAACGTTGTCCATTTATATTTTTTATACCGGTTCGCACATACACAGCCCGGCAATGGTTTATATATGCTGGTAGCGCTTTGTGCGTTTATTTTGATTTCTGAACTACCCTTCTTAGTCCCTTAAAAGTCGAAAAAGGTACATTTACAATAAAAGCGTTTGCTAACCACGCTGGTATTAATCCCCCGGGCTCTACATGCATCTGGTAAGTTACAGCAGTCTTGCCTGAATCAATTGATGTTAAAAGCCAGTAACCATTTGCTTTCTCCAATCTGACTATTCCTTTTTTTGGCTGAATATATTCAGGTAGTCCCGTTACAGAAACTTTTACCTGATCGCTGTTAATTGCTATATATTGAAAGCGATATACCATATCCCGGTTATTAAAGGGCCAGGGTAAAGATGTTTCGATATAATAATACTGGCTATTACCTTCCGTTTTAAGTAACTTTACTTCTTTGCTATCAGCAACCCAATTATTAACGTTATTCATTTCTTTTAAAACTTCAACAATATCATCAATTCTGCAATTTAACTGCATTTCAGCTTTAAATGATTTATAGTCAGAGCCTGATTCGGTCTTTGTATATACTTTAATCCCGTCTTCTGCTTTTTTTAGTTGCCAATCTTCCCGGGCAGATACATTCAATGTTATTAGCAATACAATAATAGCCATCCAAAATAATCTTAGCTGCATTCTTTTAATATTTAGCATTCGGCTTACTCTTCAATTAATTAAAACAACCAAACTGAGATTAAATTTAGTACAAAATAAGCATAAACTCTAAGGATCCCGCAATAAAAGGAGGTTAACAGGGCCTTTACTTTTCAAAGCATTGTCCGCGTTATGGGCAGTTATTTTTTAGTTCCAATCTCAAACCAAAAACTAAGAGTCTTTGCTGCTTTGCCACTGAACTAAAAGGTAAAACCGGATGAATTTCCATATTTGGTGTAATATCAAACAGAAAGTTTAAAATTTGAAATTCTTTTCCTGCCCCGAAATTTAAACCAAATCCAGTTTGAGTGTCAGTAAATGACGAATTTCCAGGTAAGCCAATGTCAATGATTGTTCCATAACTTAGGAAGTAATTATTTTTTAGCAGACTTTTTATATTAATAGGGATATTAAAGGTTTCGAAAGTACCGGTCGGTTTCTTTTCACCAGGATTTGGGATCATTGACAATTCAAATGCTACTTTATGAACTGAATAACAAGCTCCAATTTCAATAATATTTTTAGAAGAAATACATCTTAAAAAACTTACTCCGGCAGTATAGGATCCTCTGCCATAATAACTTATTTCATCATCTGATGAAGAAAACCTTATAGGTTGATTAATCCCGACATTGGTTAATACACCAATCACTACATTTTCTGGAAACTTATTGTCTTGAGAATAAATGATTGAACAGAACCCAACGCCCGTCCGTACCGGACGGCACGTTCGGGCGGGGTGCGGGGTGCAGGGAACGACGAAGAGGCATTAATTCCTGACTTGCATCACTTGCACAACCTGCATGACTTGCACGACATTCCCTGACATGCTTCCGCCCTGTCAGTCACATAGAACAAACAGCCATTCTTTTGGCTATATAAATAATTAAACTATGGTTCCCGGACTGACTCTCACTCTTCACAAAACGATACAAGTTATGCAAATTCAAATTAAATTGAAAGTAAAATAAAGCGGATTCGTTGATCACATATAAAACAAACAGGAAAGACCTCGGTCCCGCTCTCACACTCACACTTCTCAATCCCTCCTTTTATTCCTCCCCTTAAACAATAAGGGGAGGTCTCGATAATATATGCAAAGGAAATGTTGACAAACTTGTTATTTTAAACTTGTACGTACAAGTTTAAAATATTACATTTGCATAAATTCTGTTTCAATGAAAGAAAAAAGGTACAGACAGGTCCAGAATTTTCTCACGCTTCAAATTCAGAAAGGTTATTATAATGTTGGCGATTATCTGCCTTCAGAAAATGAACTCTGTTCAACTTTTAGTATTACCCGTACGACTGTCAGAAAAGCTTTGGATGAACTTACCAGAGATGGTTTTATTGAGCGTCATCATGGCAAGGGAAGTATTGTTCGAGAAAGAAGGCAATCTCTAGGATTATTGAATGTAAAAGGTTTCTCTGAAGCTGTGGGAACCGATGTCAGTACTATCTTTCTTCAACCGCCGCACCTCAATTTTTGGAGTCCCGAGATACATTTCAAAATCAGTGAACAGGAACTCAGCAAACAGTGTATTCATTTTTCACGCTTAAGGTGCGTAGGCGAAATTCCGGTTATGATCGAATACAACTGGATGAATAGTACTTATCTGGGGAATTTCCTCGATGTTGAGTTTATCAATGGATCGTTTTTTAGAACACTAAGCAAGCATTATCAAATCGAAATCGTGGGATCGGAACATGAACTTCGGGCCGAAAATGCCCACAAAAATTCGGCAGACTTACTAAAAGTCCCTCTTGGTTCCCCTATCCTTCATATATCCGTAAAATTCCACACGAGTCAGAGTAACTTTTATATATACAGCGAATTGTATTGTAACACCAATACCTACCCTATCGGGAATAGTTATCATTTGTAACTGATTTTTCCTTCAGCAACTTAAACCAAAAACCGACATGACTATGGAAATAAAAGCTTCTCTTTCTCGCAGAACATTCTTCAAATCGGCTGCAATGGCATCCGGAGCGGTATTGGGATCACCGCTAATTATGGCATGTTCTGAATTTAATCAAAAAAGCATAGCAGTAAATCAGCTTCCCGGATTCATAAGCAAACAATTTCAAATGTCAGATGGTGTTGCAGGAATACTTTTTTCTCAGATTGGCTATGAAATTGGATATCCTGTCCGGATCATTGCCCGGTTACCTGAGAAAGAGCTGTTTCCTGAAAAGACTGTTTGTAAGCTGAATCCTGTATCCGGAGAAAAGATATATCAAACAGAATTCAAATATTGGGGAGAAATATGGAAAAGCCATTGGTGGATTGCCGACTTCCAGCCAATTACAGAAGAAGGTGAATGGGATATTGAGGTTGTAGCAAATAACGAAAGTATTTTTAACGACCAGGGATTACGAGTCGGCAAAAATATACTATGGGACAGTACCATCGAATTGTCATCGGTAGATATGCTTGAGCGGCGGACACATTTCACAAAGGTGGGAGCCGGATGGCAGGATGCAGGCACGCTATGGGTTGAAAGTCCAGCTCAAAGCGCTATAATAATTGCTCTTGCTGAGTTACTTGAACACTCTTCCGAGCGATTTGATGAGGTTTTTTTGCAGCGAATCTACAAGCAAATCATAACAGGAAGCAACTATCTGGTGATGACACAGGAAAAAGCTCAGGAACTTGGCTTTCCAGAAGGAGCTATGTCACACGACTTATTGGGACACGAAAAAGATGTTTTGCCGAATGATGCTACCAAAGCAGTTGTGGCACTTGAAAAGGCAGTACGATTCTTACCTGATGATTATAAGGATGAAAAGACAAAATATAAAACAACATCACAAAAAACATATAACTGGCTGAACACAAAAGCCGAACCGATGGGTGATTACGGTTTTAGCCGGTTCCTTCGAGGATTGACTGAAACTGATACCGTGCCAGACGATGAGTGGCAAACCCGTGACCTGGTGATGTTATGCTGGGCAAGCATCGAGCGTTGGAAAAATTCAAATGAAGAGGCGAAAGACATTGCCATCAACCTGGCAAATAAAATTATGGCCCGGCAAATTCCAAAAGATCAAAGTGAAGACGGCTATTTTGGACATTTTAAAGAATTTCAAAGTGTAACATATAGCGAAAAATCGTTTATCCAGGGGATCGTTCATAATCAGTTCGGAGCAGATATTGGCGGATTTTACCCAAACTATCTGATGCCGATATTCGATATGCTCAGTTTATGGCCTGATCACGCTGACGCCTCAAAATGGAAAAATTGCCTGCAGCAATTTAGTTATGGCTATCTTATACCATCATGTGAAAGTAATCCTTTTTTAATTGTTCCCCAGGGGATCTTCAGGTCACAAGGACCGGTATGGTTTTGCGGGACTTTTCATGGCACCAACGCTATTTATGGTTACACAGCTGCTTTAGCTCTTGAATTATCCCGGCTTTTTAATGAACCCAAACTTAAAAAAATTGCTTATGGAAACCTTCAGTGGCTCGCCGGGCTGAATGGCGGAATAACCCGGGGAAATATCCGTGATGGTTGTGTGGTTTTCAGTACTGATGTTCCTGAAAATATCGCCCTGCCTGCAAGTATGATGTGTGGAGTCGGAACCAGGTGGGCAGGCACATGGTTTCAAACCCGCGGTATAATCTGCAATGGATTTTCAACCGGGAAGCAATTTGTTTACGACACGGAACCTAAAAAAGCCAACGATGGTCCTTTTTCCCTCACCGATGAAGACTGGCTCCCGCATAGTGCCGGCTGGCTAACCGGAATAATGAGACTTTAGTTAATAGTAATAATATAAAAGATATTAAAATGAGCAAAGTACAAGAACTGGCAAAAATGATCGACCATTCAATCCTTCATCCAACACTTACTGATGAAGATCTGAAGAGAGAATGTGAAGTAGCAAGAAAATATAATGTCGCTTCAGTATGTGTAAAACCTTACGCGGTAAAACAGGCCGTTGAATTATTGAAAAGCACCGATGTTTCGGTTGGATGTGTCATCGGGTTCCCGGCCGGAAATTCAGCAATTCCTGTAAAAGTCTTTGAAGCTGAAACAGCCTGTCATGAAGGAGCTGTTGAAATCGATATGGTTATAAATATCGGAAAAGCCCTGCAGGGTGACTGGGAATATATTACAGAAGAGATCGGTGCCGTTACCGAAGCTTGCCATAAGAATGGCGCAATTGTAAAAGTAATTTTTGAAACGGATTACGTGATCCGGGAGACTGACCTTATTAAATTATGTGAAATATGCACTAAAGTTGGCTGTGATTATGTAAAAACGTCAACGGGATTTGGTTTTGTTAAAGGTGAGGATGGAAAATATTCATACGAAGGGGCAACTATTCCCAATCTTGAATTAATGGCAAAAAATGTAGGTCCCGGGGTGAAAATTAAAGCTGCCGGAGGTGTCAGAACACTGGATGGGCTGCTGGCGGTTCAAAATGCAGGATGCACCCGTTGTGGCGCTACAGCAACTAAAACGATTATTGAAGAAGCAATAAAAAGATTCGGGGATAACGGCTGATCTATTAATAAGTATGCATCATCGACTTAAATACACAATGAAATGAAATCTATCCTGCAGGCTAAGTTTTACGGTTTATCTATGCTACTGTTTTTTTCAGATGTGAACTGTAGCCAAACCGCGGTTACAACAACAAAAACACCCCTCAAACAAAAGCCTAACATTCTTTGGATAACCATTGAAGATACCTCACCACAGTTTATTGGCTGTTACGGGAACAAATATGCGCGTACTCCGGTGATTGATCAGTTGGCCCATGACGGGGTGCGGTTTACCAATGCATTTTCAACGGGAACGGTTTGCTCGCCCAGCCGGTCTTGCATAATTACCGGTGTAAAGACCTACAAAACCGGAACAGGAAATCACCGAAGTACTTACCCCATTCCGGATTTCATTAAAGGTTTCCCGTATTATTTGCGGGAACAGGGTTATTACACGACAAATAATAAAAAAACCGATTACAATATCGCCAGGGCCAGTGCATTTATCAAAGAATCCTGGAACGAATGTTCAGGAAATGCAGGCTGGTGGAACAGGAAGCCTGGACAGCCGTTTTTTGCCGTATTTAATTTTATGGACTCGCACCAATCCAGAACAATGACAAATCCTTATTCTTGGTACCTGAAAAATGTGTTGGATAAGCTTCCTGAAAATGAACGTATCGGAGAGAGAGATTTTGAAATGCCTCCATTTTACCGCGACAGCCCTGAGATGAGAAAACAATTTGCCCGCGTTTATAATTCGATAAAGTTGACGGATAATGAAATTGGTGACCTCCTGAAACGTTTGGATGAAGATAACTTGCGCGACAGTACCATTATTTTCTTTTATGCCGATCATGGTGAAGGCGAACCACGTGGCAAAACCAATGGCATTAATTTGGGTTACCGTGTTCCTTTCGTGATTTGGATTCCGGAGATGTATAAAAATTTGTCTCCCTGGGGAACAGGTGGTGTGGTGACCGACGAACTGGTCGATTTCGAAGATTTGGCACCGACACTGATCAGCCTCTCCGGAGGGAGCGTCCCGGATTATCTTACCGGACGGATTTTGATGGGTAAAAATCGCTCGAAGCCGACAGATCATTTGATCTTATCAGCTGACCGTTCCGATAATGGAATTGATCTGGTACGCACCGTGACCGACGGGAAGTATGTTTATTCACGCAACTTTATGTCTTTCATGCCCCAGGTTCGCTACATTCGTTACATGGAAATCGGCGAAATCAAACAACAGATGCGAAAAGATCTGGCCGCTAATAAACTGAACCGTTTGCAGAAAAGCCTGTTCCTTGACCGTCCGGCTGAGTATTTGTTTGATATAGAAGATGATATTTGGGAGACAAGGAATCTGGCAAAGGATACGTCATACAAAGCGGTGCTTGAAAAAATGCGCGGATGTTTAAAAAGAGAAATAATTAAATCTCGTGATGTTTTACTATTACCTGAATACGAAATAGGGCTCATATCAAAAAGTTCAACGCCATATGAGTTTCGGTTAGATAAGCAGAAGTATCCAATAGATAAAATCTACCAGGCAGCTTCATTATCGGGTTTCAGAGGAGAAGAAATAGCAGCAAAGCAAATTGATATGCTTTCAAACCCGAACAAGCATGTCAGGTATTGGGGAATTGTGGGTTTGCGTTGTCAAAGCAATGAGATACTTGAACCATATCAGGAAGAAATAACAAAGGCCATGAATGATCCTTATCCCCCGGTAGCAGTAACAGCGGCTGCAATTGATTTCCAGGAATACGGAAGCAAACGTGCCGAAGATAATCTAAAGCGGTTTTGTGCCGATGAAAATATGGACGTTTCACTAATGGCGATCAATTATTTGTTGTACACCGAAAATAAGAAGCCTTTCATTGAAACGATAAAGCAGGTTCATGAAATGAAAGACCGAAATTATAACGTTAAAGCGGCGTGTATGGATTTTTTAGGAAGCATTGGATATGTGCCCAATAATTGGGAATATCAAGAATAAGAAGTCAAGGATCAGGGCATATTGACAGAGCTGCCTGGATTGGCAGGCAGCTGATTATTAGAAAGATTTATCAGTAATATTTGAAACATATCAGGATGATTCGCGTAAAACAATCTACTGATATAAGGAACCTATAAGAAATCCAACAACAATTAAATAACATTCTTATGAAAAAATTAATCTTATTCATCTTTCTTGGGATTCTGATAGTGGGATGTTCCAAAAAGGACAGTACCCCTGAACCTCCCGGGACTCCTTCAGGACTATCGTCTGTAACCAGTGACTTTTCAAGTATTACCCTGATATGGAATACTGTTGATAAAGCAACAGGATATAGCCTTTACCGCGCTGTGAATCCAAGTGCAGATTTTGAGGTCGTATATGATGGACCAAATACTAACTTTATAGACACTGGCCTTGATTATGCCACATCATATTACTACAAGGTAAGCGCAAAAAACGAAGGTGGGGAAAGTTCTCCTTCACAGGCAATAAGTAGTTCCACTGAAATCCCAAATGGATTTACAGTTACAGGATCACCTTCCGGACAGGTTGATTATCCCTTTGACTACAAGGAAGTTTTTAACAGTAAACCAAGTTATCAGTCAAATCCGATCGGCCTGATGATTTTTACTCCATCTTCAGGAGATTATAAGGATCACTGGGTTATATTTGATCAGATTGAAAGTATTGTTCTTTTTTATCATCCTGATATTACACCTTATCCTTCTCCTACAGGTTGGTTAAAAGCACTTGACGACAGTCAGACAAGTATTTTATTAAGTCCGAAACAATAATTCCCTATTAGCAATAAGGCAAAAGGGTGAAAATGATGAAGATATGTCAATGGTATCAAAAAAGGGCAGACAATAAAGAGCATTTGTGTTGTACGATTTGCATCAGGTTAGCCGAAGGCCTTTCTTTGTTTTAAGAGTTGTCTTATAAGATTAATATCCAATAGCAGGATAATAAAGGCAGAAAATAATCCGGGCACATATTGCATTCCGGAAAGAGCCCATAGTGGATGTCCAATGCCATTAATAATTTCAATGGTAAGGAAGATCCATAAAAGTGTTATTGACTTAGAATTGTTATTCTTTGAGATGTAGATCCATGAAAGGAAACCAACAATAAATAACCCTGTATTAATAATTATAAATCCAGTGGCCGGATCGCTTGAAACAAGATTACTGGCGATCTTAGCAGGGTATAATACTTCCCAGAGTCTAGTGAAATACTCTTCAATGGAATGAGCTCCCTGTGCAAGAATCAGGAAGAGGAAGCTTATATGGATCTTTGAAGGCATCTTTAAATATCGCGTTTATGAATTCTGTTTTTCCCATTTTGAAATAATCCTTCATCAGTGTATGATATAGAGACACCATGCATGGCGTCTCTACGGCAATCTACATTATCTTTTTCATTGTAAATATTATATTCATTTTCACCCATTTGAATAATTCCATGGATATGATTTGGTATAATCACAAATTCATCTAATAGAATATTCATATCAGATCATATTTCCAGTGATTTCAACCATTCTGATATTATAATCTTACCTATTTTTGACAGCGCCAGCTGCCTGTACTTCTTGTTATTATTATTCTATTCGTATAATCTCACATACTTCTCAATGTTTAACCTGTTTACTCCCAGGTTATCAACTTTTTCCACACCGGTTTGAATTAACGTGTCTCCATTAATTGAAACTGTAAAATTGAAATCATTGCCCTCCCAGTTTCTTGCACTGCAATATTCAAGATGCTCTGTATAAGAGTTATTGATAAGTGAATAACTGCCTCCTCCGGCGACAAAAACAGCGCCAGAATCCTGACCTTTGTTTAAGTCATGCTGTAAGAAAGCGAAATGAGATTGATTCAGAATTTTAATGAAAGATACATCCTTTAAATAGTCAGTGACTGTGGTGTCACCGTTTTCAATAAGAGTACCTGAAATCAGTTTCCATGTACCTTCAATTGAATTGTCAGATGAAATATCTTTTCTCCCGGTACATGAAACCAATATTAAGATGACGATGAAAAATTGTATAATCTTCATAAGCGCAGGAATTAAATTACTTTACAATGTAACTATTTATCGGTGCAAAGTACAAGTTACTATCCTAAAAGGATGGATCCTTTTATATCCATTATGTCTTACCAAGTATTTAATATTAAACTGATAAATATTAAATTGAATGAATGAAAATATTAACCGGAATACTTGACTTAGGCTCAAAGATTGTATAAATTTATAAGAAAAATCTACAGAATCATGAGCAATCGAAGAAACTTTTTAATGAAGAGTGCAATAGGAGTTTCCACTATGTTTGTGGCATCTCCCCTTTTAGCCATGAAAGATAGCATTATTGATTTGGACAGCTTCCCCGGGGTTATCTATACAGAAAAGGATCCGGGGAGGTGGAAAGATCTGGAAAGTATTCATATACCTATAACTACTGTAAAAGGTAATGAAATAACAATACTTACAAATCATCCAATGACAAAACCTCATTACATTGTAAGGCACACACTTGTGGATGATACGGGTGTTGTACTGGGAAGTAAGACCTTTATGCCTACAGACCCGAAAGCAATTTCCACCCATACATTGCCCGATGGATTTCATGGAACACTGTACGCAACAAGTTTTTGCAACCTGCACGATTTCTGGGTGAAGAAATTTTCCGTATAGTTATAAGAGAATATAAACTTAAGGATCCGGTTCATGTTAAAATGTTTCAGGTATTAACTCTGATGCTTTCTCGTGTATATCATTTAAACGTACCTGCAACATTCCAGTGAGTGGTGATTAAAATTAAGTTTTAATTTTTTTTGTGATTCTCATTTTTGTGATATAAATATATTCTCTCCTCATCCCCCAGTTAAACAGGTAACAAGAAAAATGTAAATTTGAATGTAGCTAATTAAGGGAAGCTTTCACTATTTCGAAGCGGGCTATAACCTTTGAATTTACAACTATCTCGCCTATTTTGTATATATTGTTATGTGGCATATTTGTTTTCAAGGTATTTAATAATCTGATGCATTCCTCCAATTGTTTCTCCATTTCCTGCATTAAGCATTATAAAAATCACAATTTTGGCTTCTTTAATAATAATAGCTCTTGCCTCAAAATTTCCTACACTTCCATTATGACTATAATAATGATTCCCATTTACAATATCATTACCCCAGCCCATAGAATATTCTTTCGCTCCATTGAAAATGAAATCATATGTTTGAGATTTCAAATAATTATCATGTCCGGTCAGGCCGTTTAAGTTTAGTTGCAAATATTTTAAGTAATCCAGAACGGTGACGCTATGATGGCCAGAAGGTATATTATAAAATAAAAAATCTTCTCCCCAATCAGTAAATCTGTCTCCATTTAGAACTTCGAGTTTGTTACTTTCACCCCAACCTGCTTGCGAGGGAATCAAATGTCCACTCGGTTGATTTTTATTGAAATCCTGAGGCCAACCAATTATAAAGTTTATTCCCAAATCTTTATTAGTCTTCTCCAATAATTGGGCATAGGTTAATCCACTTGCTTTTTGAATCATCAGATTCGCTAAAACATAACCCATACTTGTGTAATTGTAAAATTGTCCTGAATCATATTTTACAGGTTCTAATGTAAGTGCATATTCTGCAAATTTGTAATAAGAAAATCTATCTTCAGGGTATTTCTCATTGTATCCCTCAATTGTTTGTTTTACACTCCAGTCATTAAGACTTTTAAGTGTTGTCCTCATTGATAATAAGTCCGATAAATTCAAATCGAGGTATTCTTTTCTTGATGTTTCTTTCAATTCAGGAAACAAATCAAAAAATCGTGTCTCCCAAGAAATTTTGCCCTCATCCACTAGTTTTCCAGTAATAAAGGAAAACAATCCTTTTCCTAATGATGCAATATGAAAATAATCGTTTATTGTTACAGAATCTGAAGTATTTATTTGTCTTATTCCAAAGCCACCTGCTATTAATATACTGTCACAATTGGCTACTCCAAAAGAAATACCTGGAATGTGAAAAGCCTTTCTTATACTATCAACGTCATGAATTACTTGTTGTTTTTCACTAATTGTCTGACTTTTACCACTAATTATCAAGGTGAAAAATGATAGAAATAATAATGTTTTTTCCATTTTTGTTTTCTTTTAAAGAAGAATCGTTTTGTTTATTGTTGCAAGTATATGCCATATAACGGTCCGTATAAGAATAGTATCCGACTGCGTTACACTTTCCTGTTAAGTTACATGAAAGTTGAAGTGAGCTACAAACTTTCAATGTATTACCGTCGCGGCAATTATTTTTACACATTATTGTAGCCGTTATTCAGTAATTTTATCGATAATATTTGCTGCTAAATCATCTAGATTAACTGTGTTTGTATTACAAAGAATGATAACAGTTGTACCATTTTCAAGTATATGTAATAACATAGCTTGTGCTCCCATAATTGAGCCAGGACGCTTGACAACTGTATACATTTTACCATGAATATTGTAATCTTTATATATCCAAACGCCATATCCGAATTCTCCTAAACCCGGAGTTAGCATTGCATTCATAGTACTTTTTTTCAGTAGTTATAATTAAACATCGAGTCTGAAAATTTTAAAATATCTCCTACTGTAGAATACATGGCCCCAGCCGCATACCAATTGTCAATGTACACTGGGAAATCATTAACTAGTTTTTTAATATCATCACGATAAAAATATGTGTCTGCAAGTTTTTCAACAATGTCTTGTTGCGACAATAAACCTGTATTATTCATTTCTAAGGGTGTTAATATATTATCCCTGAGGTTTTCCTCAAAGGTTTTCACGCTAAGTTTTTCAATTATTTTACCTAAGATGATATAATCTGCATTATTATAATCGAATACTGTACCAGGCTTGGTCACAATCGTATCACTGCAAAATTTTATGAGCATCTGCATAGCCTGAAATGGTTAATATCAGTAAAACAGGGAGAAATAGGTATTTTATCATTATAAATTTAACTAACTATTAGTATAGGAATCTTTAGTTTGTGTCTTACCGAATCAACAGTAGTTCCAAACATAAGGTCTTTAAATCCTTTATGCCCGTGCTCACCCATAACCAGTAAGTCAACATCGAGAGGTGAAATAATTTTTACTATTTCGGAAGAAGCATTGCCAAAGCCAATTTCGATATTGACCTTATACCCCATTTCCTGTAACTTGTTCTGGTATTTGACTAAACTTTCACGGTCAAGCTGTGTTTCGTAATCCATTGTATTTTTGCCTAAGTAACGGGCAGCCGCACTTTCAACTATATGGATAAATGTATAAACAGCCGATTTACCTCCCTGGTGCAATGCACTTTTTATTATTTGCTGATCATGGCCCGAAAAATCGATAGCCATGGCAATGTGTTTATAAGTGATGGATTCAATTTTAGCAAAGTCCACTGCCTGTCCGTGAGGTAACTGTCTTTTTTTCCGTGCGGCTGATGTTATAAAGGGATGAACAAAAACATATGCCAACAGTGCCAGGCAGGCCAGGGCAATCGGAATTACGATTGCATAAATAAGGATCTTAAATTTTTCCGCGGCGGTAACCCATCCACGTATTTCATCAATTACCAGATGAATATTAAGATAAACAATAATCGCAGCACTGATCCACGCCAGAATCTTCACCCACTTTTTGTTTGTGAATTCTTTCATGTATTTTCTCTCCGATGTAAAATGTATAAGGGGAATTACGGCAAATCCCAGTTGTAAGCTTAAAACCACCTGGCTTAATATCAGCAGGCTTCCCAATCCATTTTCCCCGAAATAAATTATGGTAAGTAAAGCGGGTATAATAGCCAGTAAGCGTGTGATCAGTCTTCTCAGCCAGGGCTGTATTCTCAGGTTCAGGTGGCCCTCCATCACAATTTGTCCGGCCAGGGTGCCAGTGATTGTTGAACTTTGTCCTGAAGCAATCAGTGCTACAGCAAAAAAGGACGGGGCCGCTTTTCCAAATAAATTATTCAATAATGATGAAGCATCCTGAATTTCGGCAACATGAAAGTATCCGTTTACATAAAAAGCAGCAGCAGCCAGCACTAAAATAGCAGCGTTCACGAAAAATGCCAGGTTGAGTGCAATGGTGGTGTCGAAAAGATTCATTTTGATGGCATTCTTCATTCCGGTTGCTGAACGGTCAAACTTCCTGGTCTGAACAAGCGAGGAATGTAAATACAGATTATGCGGCATCACCGTTGCTCCGATAATCCCAATTGCAATATATAAAGCATCACCATTTAATTTTGAGGGAATAAATCCTTTCACGACATCACCATATACCGGCGATACAATAAACATTTCAATTAAAAAGGAAAAACCAATAATGAATACCAGGGAGACAATGAACACTTCCATAGTTCGCATTCCTTTATTTAATAATAAAAGCAACAATATCGTATCCAGGGCGGTAAGGCTGATACCCCAAATTAAAGGAAGTCCGAATAGTAAATTAAGCCCGATTGCCATACCTACAATCTCTGCCAGATCGCAGGCTGCGATAGCTATTTCGGCTAAAATATATAAAGGTATATTTGCCCATTTCGGGTAGGCATTTTTTGATGCCTGGGCCAGGTCCATACCTCTTACAATGCCTAATCGTGCACTTAGTGACTGTAAGAGAACAGCTATAAGATTGGACATGAGCAATACCCAAATTAGCTTGTAGCCAAATTCGGAGCCTCCTGCAATGTCCGTTGCCCAATTTCCCGGATCCATGTAACCCACACTTACCAAATAGGCGGGACCTAAAAAGGCTAAAATTTTTCTCCACCCTTTTTTATCTATTCGTACCGTAGAATGTACTTCACTTAATGATTCTGATTTCATATATTAAAAATATATTTTGCAATTTTCAACATCAAAAGTAATAACTTAGATCAATCTAACAAATTTATTAGATAATTTGTTTAATTTTGTTTTTCAAAAATAAGCAATAATGACTTCACCAACAGAAGAAAATTATTTGAAATCACTATTTACGCTTTCTGATAAAAAAGGAGAAGTGAGTATTACTGAATTAAGTAGTTTACTTAGTGTAAGCTTGCCTACCGTGAACAGTATGGTGAAAAATCTAAAAAAACAAGGTCTGGTGAATTATGAAAAATATAAACCAATTTCCCTTACTGAAAAAGGGGTGAAAGAAGCAGCTTTTGTTGTTCGAAAGCATCGTCTGACAGAGATGTATCTGGTAAATAAAATGGGCTTTGGCTGGGAAGAGGTTCATGAAATTGCAGAACAATTGGAACATATTCACTCCATTATTTTTTTTAACAGAATGGATGAACTCCTTGGCTACCCAAAATTTGATCCGCACGGCTCACCAATCCCTGATAAAAATGGTAAAATATCCTATATACAGTACATTAAGCTCAGTGATTGTAAGGAAGGAGAAACAGTTAAATTGGTTGCACTTGACCAATCATCAAATGATTTTTTAAAATTTTTAAATTACCGCGAATTGAGCTTAGGAACTATTTTGGAAATAAAGTCTGTTGAAAATTTTGACAGCAGTATGACAGTTGGTTACAATGATCATGCCTCTGAAGTGTTTTCTCAAACAGTCTGTGAACAATTACTGGTCGAGTATTTGAAATAAATTAGTTGAAAAATTGGTAAAAAGCAAGTGTGTGGAAGAGAAGGGACGGTTGTGGGATGGGCTGGAACACTCTTGCTTTGTGCATTGGCTATCATTTTATTCTGTATTTTTATCGGTTAAGTTTTAATGTTGTATGGTCGCTCCTCCTCTTGTGCCTAGCCGGTGATGAAAAGTAGTTAGTGTTGGCTGAACAGTCCAGCCGGGCGGGCAAAAAGCATAACGACCTGCCCCGGTCTACAGGGAACAACTTACTTTTATTGTCCGTGTTAGCCTAAGTAATTTTATTAAAATTTTAATAGAAAATATTCTTCTATTACATTGGTTTTTGTGTAATTTTTACCCTATCGAAATAATCTCCAGCTTCAAGACCGACTTTTACTATCCTAACTGAATTGAGATGGTTTGCATTAAGACTGATAAATAATGAGTGTTTATCTCTTCGTTCTACAACAAAACAATCTTTAGCAATCACATACTGATCTGATGTTATGTCAATGCCATCAAAATCGTAATAATTAGTATCGTTAACGGAAACATCCGTAACCCACCACCAATCCCCTTGTGTTGTTATTAAAACAGAGTCACCATTTGCTTTAAATTCAACATCTTTGATTGAAAGTTTAATATTGTCTCGCCAGCCACCACAAGAGATTAATATTGTCAGGAAGATAGTAAGGAGGAATATTTTTTTCATGGTTATTATAATGTCAATAAAGAAACGCAAAGCTAAGTATCATATTACGTACAGAATGCATCTCATTAAGGCCGACGTGTTTGTAAATGAGCTGTGGCGTGTTTCGGCACAGACCGCTCTATATAAAAATTATCTTTGGAAAATCCTGCGGATTTTCCAAGTGTGGACTGACCCAAGTCATAGCCTATATATGGTGTTACCTGCTTGCTTTATTTCCATTATCAATAAATTCCTTTTCCAAGTGTTAAACAAAATAAAATATATGTAATAAAAACAGCAAAATATGAAATCCAATTTGTTTCGTCTATAAGCTGTTTATTGTTTTCTTTTTCTTTTCTATTCATAAGCAAAATGGGTAATGAAGCGACCATTTCCATTAATCCCTCTTTTGATGCCGCTATTCTATCAGGAGCAAAAAATAGTCCTGCTACTATTGCAGCTAGAATCCCAAAGAAGTAAGCAAAATATATACTTTGTCTCAACGTGATTTTGGAAAATCTGAATTTTAAGTCTGAAAATATATTTACAACAAGTTTAACTGATAACAAATAAGCAATAATTCCCACTATTATCAACAAAGGTTTTGTTAAAGCTCCGATATTTAGTTGTGCAACAGCGTTAGTCCAATCTCCTGTTTTATTATAACTTGATTCTAATATTGTACCAGAAAACCAAAATATATTGTATGCAAACAAAGTGGTTAAAAAAAGTTTAATCTGAGGTGATCTGAATGTTTTGCTCTTAAGAATAACAAAAAGAAGTATTCCAAAAAACAAATTTGATAATGGTCCACAAAGGCTAATAATAAAGTTACTAGGATCACTTTTGAAATATACTGAAGATAAAAGGGTAATATCATAACCTGCAATTAGAGCAGAACTACTGTGCCCAATTACTTCGTGGATTATATCCGTAAACATATAGGCTGTAATTCCGATTGATGCAGAAGTAATTATGCTATTTGTTTTTTCATTTATTTATTTCAATTTGAACGTGAGTTTGTTTCAGCTTGCAGGTAACGGTAAATTGTATGAGTAGTGGCAGTCCCAATAATTATCGAGAGCGTGGTACTTACCTGTCAAACCGCTACTAAGTTTATTCCCTTCGGTCAGGAGCTTCGCTTCGCTACGGTTGAGCGGGCTAAAAACTCTAAACCGGCTAGTAATGATGAAACCGCTACGCGGTTATAGCTTCTATATTATTATTATAATCCCAGGACAGAAATATTTGATAATTCCAGCATCAGCTCTTCACGAGTTTTATGATTCCTGTCTCTCAGCGTCTTTTCAAATATTTTATTACATTTTCTGAAAATAGTATCATCAAGGCCAAGTTGTTTATCCCGGTATTTTAAGGAAGATCTGATATGAGGAGCCGTTAATTCCTGCATCCAATAGATATCATCGGAAGATACAATATGCCAGGTAGGTCTCAGTAAATGAGTCCTTATCAAACTTCCGGAATCCAGTTCATTATTTATAATAATCTCGGTAGAATCCGGAAGCCTGATACCA
>Ga0315535_1000335_pt1 | contig 32876 bp, 31 predicted proteins | sample SalMarSW160220MG_2_FD_203092 | JGI IMG/M metagenome (GOLD analysis project Ga0315535, IMG submission 203092) | Salt marsh sediment microbial communities from the Plum Island Ecosystem LTER, Massachusetts, United States - Salt Marsh Sediment SW1602-20 ... | reverse complement strand
CGGCCGTAACATTACCATCACGAGCAAATGTATCTATATCAACTTCAGCATTATTGGGTAACCTATATCGGATATCCATGGCATATCCTTTTTCTAGATCGTCCCTACCCCACGGACGCGCCATAACTTTTTGTCGAATGAAATCCGGAACAGGTAAGAAATCAGTTCTTCCTTGATATAATATTTGGTCCATTATTTTTATGGCATCCTTTACAATTTCTTTCATTCGAAAGACCATTTCGTCTCCTGGTGGATAGTCTCCATTATCATCCGCAATGATTAATTCCATTTCGATGCCGTGAGTAAACGGTAATGGGGTCCAATGTTCGATATCCGCAAGAATTTCTGCCCAGGATCTATCAGGCATTAAGATTTCTCGGTAATCCGTTCCAAGGAATAGATTATCATTGGATCTATCGACTTGGTTTCCAATTTGTATTCCTAAAGGAATGCCCCCTGCTTTAACTGATTTTTTATCTTTTCCTTTCTGAGGTTTTGTTTCAGAGGGTCCTCCCATTAGCTGGGAGAAGGTGCCATAATCTTGTTGTTCTACATCTTTCTTTTTCTTTTTCTTGTCTTTACCCATTATTATTTCACTTTTGGTTAGATTAAGGTGGCTAAATTAAAGCCTCTATAAATGCTTTAAGGATATTATAATCATTGATAAATTCATATGATAAAATTAGGTTGATGACCGCAACGTTATTAGAATTAAACACGCGCTTTAAAAATTCTTTAGCTTGTCCTCCTTCAAACAGATCATCATCAACGATCAATTTAACTCGATCTGCAAGTTTGTTTTGAATTTTAGAACTTATTAATTGAGAATTCTGTGATGATAAAATAATCGTTGGTATTCCCAGATAAGGAATTAAATCTAAGTTAAACACGATGCTTGGATTATTCATTTTAGTAACTGGAAAGAATCGGGTTAGCGTGGATTGCATAATTTGGAGTTCTTCTTCATCATGATTACTGATTGAAGGATAAACATAGAATGCAAAGGATTTACGAGAATTGGTTTTCAAGTCAGTGTACACACGATCCATAAAAGGAAATATGCTAAAATCTAAGCTAAATAATGAAATGAAGGCGATGCTGAAGTCATAATCATTCATGAGAACATTATTGCTGACATTTCCTCCAATAAAAGAGAAATCCTTGATTTCTTTCGATAATTGGGAAATTAATACATTTAGCGTGTAATATTGAGAAAAGATGATAGAAGGTTCAATTTTAGTCTTAATTTCATCAACCATCAGGTATATATCATCAAAGAGATCGCGTGTAAGTTTGTCTTTCACCTCTTTTTCACTTATTCCATTAATGATGGAATCAGCCGTTTCAGGGTGATCCAGTTCTGCGAGCAATTCAATAGCATCTTTTAAGAGATGATACCTGGGATTTTCACAATTATTTTCATTAAGATTGGATGATTTGAGAATGGTGACAATGTCATTTATTAACGTTGAAATAATGTCATCTTTTTTATTATCGTGGAGCATTTTGGCGAGATTAAAAAGAATTTTCACTTTTATAATTTCTTCAGATACATATTTCAATAATTTTAATGTCATCTCGACGTTTTTCTGAGAGACCTTGCTCATTATTTTCATGAGAATTTTTTGCTTTTCTTCTGGATCATCAACTAAAGCGAGAAGTTTATCAATTTGGTCAATTGAAACTAAAACAAAATCTAAACCCACGTTTTGGATGAGCTGGTATTTCTCAAGTTTATCATTCAATTTTGCGATGACTTGAATACATTGATCAAAATCAACAACTGCATATGCTCGGATTAAATTATAGTAAAATTGGTTTTTTTCCTTCTCAACTGAGAGCTCCAAAGCTTTTTCCAGTGCTGGATAAAACTCCTTTGATTCAAGATAAATTTTGGCTAATTCTTTAAGTAATGAATCGATTTTTTCGACCGGTATTTCTTGACCATTTTGCGGAGTTCGTAACGATTTAATTTCTTTTTCTATTTTTTTGCCTTCTCCCTTGTTAGAAGTATTAAAGAATTCTTTAGGATTAAAATCATCCACAAAGTCTGTTGCTAAAAATTGCTTGGTCCGCAGTATTGCATCCATTTTGCTTGATGGAATAGAATCTCGTATCTTCTGAACTTTAGCCTTGTATTCTACAAATTTTAACCAATATATATTGACTATCAATTTACCTATGCCATCTGAAGTAGGATTTAAGGTCAAATCAATCGTTTTAATCTCATCTTTTTTAAGGGTGATTTTTTTTTCGAATTCCTCTGTTTTTAGCCTTACAGCTATATTTTCACCTTCAAATGAGAATTTAAAATCGCCTTCCTTATCCAAGTTATTTCTAACCTGAAACGAGACCAGATTTTCTCCATTAGGAATCAAGAGGTTGTGAGGAAAATTTGTCACTGTTAGCGTGATTGCTGTATTTTGGTTTAGAGATGACATGTTAATTTAAATTCGTGTCAAATTTGTTTAAATAATAAATTTAGCTTGACTAATAATTTTTTAGTATTTCATTTATCATTAAATCGAAGTATAATCAATTTATATCTCAAACATAAAATTGATTGGTTTTAAATTTTTACTTTAAGAGAATCGTATCTTAGTAAATATTTTTATTGAAGCTTACTTCCCCTTACGTCGATTTCGATTGACATAATCTTGTAAATCTTCTATAACCATGACTTTATCATAATCGGGCCATAAGTCTGTTCTAAATTTAAACTCAGCATAAGAAGCATCCCATAACAAAAATCCAGAAATTCTAGCTCCATCTTCCATTCCCGTTCTAATTATATAATCGACTTCAGGGAAGTTTCGAGTATACAAATGATTTTTTATTATATCTTTATTGATCTTATCTGATTGAATGTTATCGTTAACTATCGATTTAACAGCGTCAACGATTTCTTCTTGTCCATCATACATTATGCATAAATTAATGAATTTTTGGTCGTGTTCTTTTGTAAATTCTTTCAGTTCTTGAATTTTTTCTTGTACGCTTTTCGGTAACAAGTATATTCGTCCTATTACATTGAAATTAATTTTTTCCTCCTTTACGGTCGCTTCTTTGATGGTTGCATCGACTGCATCTAAAATAATGCCAAAAATGTATTCTATTTCGGCATCACTCCTTTTTCGAACATTTTCTAACGATAATGCGTAAATTGATAAATATTTAATTCCAGCATCAAAAAAATCAAACAGTCTTTCTCGAAGATTCTTATACCCCACCAAGTGGCCAACATTGGGACTGAGGAGATTTTTTTTTGCCCATCGACGATTTCCATCAAGTATTAAGCCAATATGGCGAGGTAGCCTTTTCTCTGGTATCTTTTCTTGTCCTTCCACTGTTTTTTTACTCACATGACCGAAAAATTAGTATGATATAATAATGAAATAGCATTAATATTAATACTCGTAAAAATATTAAAGTTTACAAAAATTTCTGCACTTGTGATTATATTCCTAATTTCAATATTCTGAATGATTGAAATTAGTAAATTGATGATTATTATTATAAAGGCAATTTTCTTATTTAAATAAACATTTAACTAGATAAGTTTTTGAACAAATAAATATTACATAAGATTAACGATTTTTCCAGTTAATCCATAAAAATCAATTAAAAAAGAGATTTTGCACATGATTCGGAACAATTCATTGTTTTCCTCCATCGGTATTGACTCTATGGGATTTTATGCCCCTAGATACTATATAAAATTAAAAGACCTTGCGATTGAGCGGAAAGTTGATCCAAATAAATATAAAAAGGGTTTGATGGCTCTCGAGATGAGAGTGCCTGAGGTTAACGAAGATATTATATCTCTGGGATTGAAAGCGGGATATCAAGCACTATTAAAAGGAAACATAGATCCAAAAAGCATTGATGCATTGTTTGTAGGAACTGAAACCATTACATATGCCGTGAAATCTGTATCGAATATTTTCGCTGAATTATTAGGAATTTCACCCAATTCTTTCTGCCAAGATGTTTATAACGCATGCGCAGGTGGCACACTTGCACTTCTTAACGCGATTGCTTTAGTAGAAAAGGATATTATTAAAAAGGCTCTTGTTATAAGCGCTGATATATCATCCTATCATCTGGGTTCTCCAAGTGAGGCAACACAAGGCTCAGGAGCCGTTGCTTTTGTAATTTCAAAAAACCCTAGGGTTGCAGTATTTGGCGAGAAGTTTGGGAAAGTATCGGGAAATGTAGATGATTTTTTCAGGCCTGCATATGAAAATTGTGCTCAAGTATTTGGTCAATATTCGGTGGACACATATCTTGATTTTCAATTGAAAGCATACGATGATTTAGTTAACAATATTGGGGATTTTCACGCTGATTTTTACACTTTTCATGCCCCTTTTTCAAAATTACCAATTAAATGCATGCAACAAATAATTCAGAAGCGTTGGATAAAACACATTAATAACCTTCCAAGACTTAATAGAAACCAAATCACTGCTTCTATTCTTAAAAAATTAGATTCCTTTATGCACGATATTACCATTTTACCTGAATGGTTATATTTAAAATTAAAAGAGCGAGGATACTCCTCTGAGACTTTAGAGTCCATATCTTATAAATTAATTCGAAATATTAAAGGAAAAGTTTTACCCCAATTACGAGTTCCTTCACATTTTGGTAACATGTATAATGCCTCAATTTGGGCTCAAATAATGTATATAGCAGAAGAGTATGCGCGTGCAAACGATATTATCTATTTCGGCTCTTATGGCTCGGGAGCCACGTGTATTTCAGGATTGTTAAAAATTCAACGAGGATTTAATACGATTGTAGGACAATCTCCTCAGATTAAAGATTTCATCAATAATAAGGAGTTAAAAACCGTTCAAGAGTACGAGCAAATAAAAGGAGGAAGAATCTCACCGAAAACAGTTTTAGGTAAAATTGTAGAACATAAAAATAATAACAATCGCGGATTTACCCTTCATTTTTGTGATGAGGGCTGCATAATTCCAAATATAGTTGGTTTGAATCATTGCCCAAAAGGGCATTCAGGTTTTCACAAGAAGTTCTTTCCGTTATATGCGGTGTTAAAGTCAGAACCTAAAGTAAATCCCGATGAAAACAAACTTAGCTTCCTTTATAATGGCTTGGTGAGAATTGCAGGAGATGTAAAGGAAGGTGCTTTATTAGAATATGAAATTCGGCGAATTGAAAACAAGAATGAAACTAATGTTAATGCCATTGGATTGTTAAATTGGAGTCCAATTTATTATCCTGTCCAAAATGTTTACTAAATTAAAATCATTCTATCATGTTTAATAATGTCAGTTTCTATTCCTAATTTCCTCATATTTAAATTAAAAATAGAGCTTGAAAAGAATTATGATAGAATTCCAAATTTTATACTAGATTAAAGAGATGTTAGTTTATGAGAGATTTTACTTCAAATATATCAGGTTTTTATAAATTATCACTAAAAGAACGTCGGGATCAATTAACAAAATTTCTCGACTTAGAACAAGAAGAAGTTGAATTATTGCAAAATCTGGGATATTTTAGCCCAACTCAAATTGATACGTTAATAGAAAACGTAATTGGGAGTTATCAATTGCCGTTAGGAATTGCCTTGAACTTTAAGATCAACGGAAAAGATTATTTTTTACCAATGGTTATTGAAGAACCTTCAGTTGTTGCCGCTGCTTCTAACGCAGCTAAGATTGCACGAAAAAATGGAGGATTTCACTCTGAAGAAGTTAGATCAATCATGATTTCCCAAATTCAAATAACTCAATTAAAAGATACTACTGCTGTTAAGGAAATTTTAAAAAGGAACCGGGAAGAAATCTTAAAAATTGCAAACGAACAAGACCCCTTACTAATTAAGTTAGGTGGTGGTGCATTAGATGTTGAGATTCGAGAGTTAGAAACAAATAAAGGCAAGATGGTAATTCTTCATCTTTTGGTTGATGTTTTAGACGCGATGGGCGCCAATGTAGTAAATACAATGGCTGAAGCCGTTAGTCCTTATATAGAAGAAATTACTGGTGGGAAAATATATCTTCGAATCGTATCAAACTTGGCTACTCATCGAATTGCACGATGTAAAGCAATTTTTGATAAGGAAATGTTAGGCGGAGAAGAAGTAGTGGAAGGTATATTGAATGCTTATGAATTTGCGCTCGCTGATCCATATAGGGCAACAACACATAATAAAGGAATAATGAATGGGATAATTGCATTAACCTTAGCAACGGGGAATGACACTCGTGCTATTGAGGCTGGAGCCCATGCCTATGCTTCCTTAAGTGGGAAATATAAACCCCTCACAAAATTTGAATCAGACTCAAATGGAAATTTAGTTGGAGAAATAGAAATTCCTTTAGCTTTAGGTATTGTTGGAGGAATGACAAAAATTCATCCCATGGCACGCTTGGCACTAAAAATTTTAGGAGTTAAGAGTGCTGGAGAGTTATCTCAAATTGCAGCCGCGTTAGGTTTAGCTCAAAATGTAGCAGCATTAAGAGCTTTAGCTGCCGAGGGGATACAACGGGGGCACATGATATTGCATTCAAGAAATATCGCAAAATCAGCTGGAGTTCCAGATGAGTTAGTAGAAAAAGTTGCGAAACAGTTAGTTCAAGATGGTAAAATCCGAGTTGATCATGCAAAAAAGATATTAAATAAATTAGTGGAAAGATAATTGATAAATGTAATATAATTAACGAAATATGTGAAGGAAATTATGGGTTTTAGAGATTATATAAATAATATTGATGAGAAAGGACTGATCCAAAAGGTAAATGTTGAGACTTCAAAGAATTTAGAAATTTCTGGAATATTAAAAGAGAAGGAACCAACTCCCTTAATGTTTAATAATGTAAAAGAATCTAAATTCCGGGTAGTTGGTAACATGTTCTGTACCAAAAATGTAATTGCTTCATATTTTAATGTAACTCCCGCAGACATCATACCAATGCTTTCAAAAGCGATTATTGAACGTTCACCGCCGCAAATCGTTTCAAACGCTCCTTGTCAAGAAGTGATAGAATCAAGTGTAGATTTAGACAAATTACCTATTTTATTTCATTGCGAAAAAGATGGGGGAAACTATATAAGTTCTGCTGTTGTGATCACAAGAGACCCCGACTATGGCCAAAATATGGATTTTCATCGTGCCATGCAAATTTCTAAAAACAAATTTTCCACTCGAATAGTCAGTGGGCGCCATTTTGATGCATTTTTAAAAAAAAATAACGAATTGGATGTTGCTTTTTGCATAGGCAATACACCTAACATTCTAATTGCTGGAGCAACCTCTGTGGATATTGGAGTTGATGAATTACATATTGCAAATGCATTAGAACCAATAAAAGTTGTTAAAGCAAATTCAGTTGATCTTTTAATTCCTGCAGAAGCAGAATTTGTATTAGAAGGGCGAGTTTTTTTGGAAGAAAGACACGCTGAAGGCCCTTTTGTCGACTTAACAGAAACTTATGACATTGTAAGAGAAGAACCAGTTTTTGAAGTGAAAAAAATAACTCATCGAAAGGATGCAATTTGGCAAGCTTTATTACCCGGTGCGCTTGAGCATAAGCTATTGATGGGCATGCCGAGAGAACCCACTATTTTTAATAAAGTGAACGAAGCTGGGGTTAAATGTTTAGATGTAAATGTCAATCCAGGAGGGTGCTCATGGCTACATGCTATTGTACAAATTGATAAAAAATCAGAAGCAGATGGTGAAAAAGCAATAAAAGGTGCTTTTATTGGTCATACAAGTTGCAAACACGTGTTTATCGTTGATAAAGATATTGATATTTACAACCCATTATCTGTGGAATGGGCAATGGCAACTCGCTTTCAAGGCGATGTTGATTTGATAATTAAAGATAAAGAACCTGGAAGTAGTTTAGATCCTAGCGCAGAATTAGGAACGAAAATGACAACTAAAATGGGATTTGATTTAACTAAACCTTTAATAGCAAAAGGCAAAAGTTTCGAAAGAGCTAATTTTCCTCAAGTAGATCTTCAGAAATATTTTAATCAATAGGAGTGATTGACATGAAATTAAATCAAGAAGAGAAGGACATGCTCGATGGGAAATATGGAAAAGCTACACAAAAATCCATGGAGATATTAACTACTTTGGGTGAGATTTTTGATGCAGAGAACATGATCGATGTTTTTGGCGTTCAAATAGCAGGTGTCTCATATGACAATCTTGGCGAAGCAGGATTAGAATTTCTAAATGAAATGGCTAAAGATGGAAAAGTTAGAGTGTTAACAACATTAAATCCTGCAGGGATGGATCGCGAAAATTGGCGAGCTTTAGGGATAGACGAAGAATTTGCCATAAATCAAAATCGAGCAATTGATGCTTTTGCTAAGATGGGAATTGTAACTACTTGTTCTTGTACTCCCTACCTTATTGGGAACAACCCACATTACGGACAACATATTGCATGGGCAGAAAGTAGTGCTGTTTGTTATTCAAATTCTGTAATAGGTGCTCGAACAAATCGAGAAGGTGGACCAAGCGCGCTAGCTTCGGCGTTAACAGGAAAGACGCCTAATTATGGATATCATTTAGATAAAAATCGTTATGGTCAAGTACTTGTTAAAGTAAACACACCAATTAAAGGTACAGATGAATTTGGAGTGTTAGGAAAATTAATTGGCGATAAATTGGGCGAATTGGGAAAAAAAATTCCATATATTGTTGGAATTCCTTCAGCAACAATCGAAGAGCTTAAATCTTTTTGTGCTTCAGTGGCGACTTATGGCGGAACAGCTTTATTCCACATGGATGGAATCACCCCAGAATATAATAACTATCCCAAACCGAGCAAACTTATGTTTGAGATTAGTCAAAATGACATGAAAAAAGCTCGGGCTGATCTTATTGATGATGATATTGAAATTGATTTTGTCAGTATAGGATGTCCCCACGCATCAATTCACGAAATTGCAATTCTATCACAATTATTAGATGGAAAAACTGTCAAAAAAGAATTTTGGATTACTACTGCTCGACCTACTAAAAAAATTGCTGATGAAGCAGGCTATTCTAAAATGATTGAAGATGCTGGAGCAAAATTTGCTGCGGATACTTGTTGTGTGGTAGCGCCCATTAAGGGACGCTTTAAAGGGATAATGGTTGATTCGGCAAAAGCGTGTTATTATGGTCGAGCTAAAAATAAATTTAAGGTTAAAATTGGAACGATTGAAGATTGCGTTGAGGAGGCGTTGAAGTGAAGCTTACAGGGAGAAAAATATATAAGGGAATGGCTGAAGGAGAAGCTATAGTGACTAATGATGGAATTTCCTTTTATGGTGGTGTTGATCCCGATACCGGTAAAGTAGTTGAGGTTGGACACGAACTTGAAGGTCAGTCTGTAACAGGAAAAGTTTTAGTCTTCCCTACTGGTAAAGGATCAACCGTAGGTTCATATACCATGTATCGGATGAAGAAAAATAATACAGCCCCAATAGCAATTATTAATAAAGAAATCGATACTATCATCGCTGTCGGTTGCATAATCAGTGAGATTCCATGTGTGGATAAGATTGATATTGAAAGAATAAAAACGGGACAAAAGTTAATTGTTAATGGTGACGATGGTATTGTTACCATCTAAAGATTGTTATCATATCCAATTTTTTAAATATTGGTAAAAATTATTTAAGTAAAAAACCGATTAATGTAATTCAATCAAAATAATAATTTTCCTTAAATTATATTAAATCATATATCAGGAATTGTTGAAGAAATTGGGAACTGGAATAGGATATGGAAAGACTATATTATTTGGCGAAATTTAATTCCCAATTCAGGAATTAACGTTATCATTTTGTGGTTTATGGTCTTCCTGCAATCGCATCAGCATTGAGTTCTTATACTATTGCTGAGGTCAAAATTATTGACGGAAAAGGATGGGAAGTTCACGATCAACGCCTTGCTACTCCAGGATATAAGGAACAAAAATTTAACGAATCCATGCAATCTATTCAAAATGTTATTAAATACTTGCATATAGATGTTGATTCTCAGAAAATTGAAATAACATTTTCTGGAAATTTAATTGCCGCTAGCGGGGTTGGTGCTTCTGCTGCTCAATCTACTTCACTTGCACGGGCAATAAATGATACTTTTACGCTAATGTTGGATGATGAAATGATAAACCAAGCATCATATGAAGGAGAAAGAGCATATCATGGAACTCCTTCAGGAATAGATAATACAGCTTCAACTTATGGAGGATTAATCTGGTTTGTGAAGAATTTAGAGGGTGGAAAAAATACAATGGAAATTCTCCAATCACCTGAAAAAATCCCTTTAATAATCGCAAACACTGGAATCACGGCATCAACTGCAGAAGTGGTCGCTGATGTTAGACGTTTAAAAGAAAAAAATCCTGAAAAATTTGAAGAAATATTCAAGAAATATAAAGTTCTCTCTGAAGAAGCTAAGAAAGCGTTATTAAAAAGCGATATAAAGCTAATAGGTAAATTAATGACCCAAAATCATAAATTACTTCAAGATATCACTGTATCAAGTGAAATTATCGATAAATTAGTAGATATTGGATTAAATAATGGAGCACTCGGAGCCAAAGTGACTGGGACTGGGCGTGGAGGATTAGTTATTGCATTAGCTGAAAATGAAAAAATACAAGAAAAAATCTTCAATGCCATTAAAAGGGATGGGTATGAATCCTGGAAAACAATGATAGGATGAGTGTATATCAAAATTGAACACAAAATATAGCGTAATTCTTTTAAAATTAGGAGGAGGGTTACTTACTGATAAAAATAATCCCTTTTCAATAAGAGAAGACATTATTACAAGTGCAGTTAAACAAATAGTCGATGCTAATGAAAAGATCATTCTACTTCACGGTGGTGGCTCGTTTGGTCATCCATTAGCAAAGAAATATAGTGTTTCAAATGGAATTGATAAATCCATACCAAATCAAATTCTTGGAGTAGCGAAAACTCATCATTCAATGATAAAATTCAACTCATATGTAATTGAACAATTTTTAGAGAGAAATTATCCCGTTCTATCAATTCAAACTTCAAGTATTTTTATTAAGAAATCAAACACAATTTCATTGGAAACTTTAGATGTTCTTGAAACTGCATTAGACCTTAAAATCATGCCAATTTTATATGGCGATATCATGCTTGATAAAAGCGGATCATTTACGATACTTTCAGGAGATGAGATTATTCTAAAATTATGCGAATCTCTTAAAAGTTATAACATATCTAAAGTAATTTTCGCAATGGAATCTGATGGATTATATAAAGTGGATGAGTTAGAAAGTAATAATTGTAAATTTCTTACTGAATGCTATTCTAGTGAGCTTAACAACATAATTTTGGCAGATCTCGGTCAAAAGATAGATGTAACTGGTGGAATCGAGAGTAAGCTTACTCAAATCAAAAAAATATGCGAATTAAACATACCCGTTCAATTGATAAATGGATTAACTGAAGGATATATCTATAAATCATTAAAGAATCAAAGATTTAATTGTACAAATATATTAATTAATGAATAATATGACTAAAAGCAATTTTGAAAATCAAACCATGCCCGGACCAAAACAAACCAAAAACATTTTAAATAGAAAGGAAGAACATATAACGATTCCTCTTGAATATGACGTGCAACATTCTGTTAACTATTTTAAAGATATCAAATTGATTCATCATGCCATTCCCGAGATTGATCTGGAGGAAATTAATCTCACAATTAATTTTTTCAAAAAAAAAATTTCAGCGCCTATTTGCATTTCTGCCATAACTGGAGGTCATCCTTTATCAAGGGAAATTAATGAAATCCTTGCCAAAGCTGCTGAAAAAGAAAATGTTGTCATGAGCGTTGGAAGTCAGCGAATTGGATTAGAAGATCTATCTACCGTCGACTCTTTTAAAATAGTACGCGAGTATGCTCCTTCGGTTCCTGTAATTGGCAATTTAGGGTTAGGTCAAATAAGTTCTACCAATTTCAAAGAAGAAGATTTATCTGATTGTATTGATATGATAGAGGCGGATGTAATGGCTATCCACTTGAACGCATTACATGAACTTGTTCAAGATGAGGGAAATATTTCATATAAAAATTTCAAGCAAAATTTCGAGAAAATTAGGGAAAGCACTGATATTCCTTTCATCGCGAAAGAAGTGGGTTCGGGATTAAATAAAGAAGTTGCACTGATGCTTGATGAACTTGGTTTTGATGGATTTGATGTTGGAGGGTCTGGTGGTACCAGTTTCGCTGCGATTGAGTCAAAACGTAAGAATTTTGATAATGATAAATATTCTCGTAATCCTGCTGATGTATTTAGGGAATGGGGAATTCCTACTCCTGTAAGCACCATTAATGTTCGTTCAGTTTCGCAAAAACTAATTATTGCTACAGGAGGATTGAAAACTGGAATTGACATCGCAAAATCCATTGCTTTAGGAGCTGACATTGGGGGATTTGCTTACAAATTCTTAAAATCCGCATGGCAAGATAGAAAAAACAAAACGATATCAAATACGGTAAGAGAAATAAGAACTTTGAAAAATGAATTACGCTCGAGTATGTGGTTGATGAATTTAAAAAATTTAAGTGAATTGAAAACCAATCGGAATAAATATGTGATTATTGGCGATTTATTCTTCTGGTTAAGTCAAAAGCAATTCATGTAACTTATTTCTAGTATTTTACTTATTCCCCCATCTTTTAATCCTACTATCAATACCAATGTGATCTAGAATTCTACCTATAAAATATTCGTTAAGTTCTTCAATGCTTTTTGGTTTTATGTAATAAGATGGAATTGGAGGAGCAATAATAACGCCTAATCTTGATAATTTTAGCATATTTTCTAAATGAATTGCACTGAAAGGACTTTCTCTAACAACTAAGATAAGTTTTCTATGTTCTTTAATTGTTACATCTGCTGCTCTAGTAATCAAGTTTTCCGCATAGCCATTAGCAACAGCCGCTAAAGTTTTCATGGAACAAGGAATTATAATCATTGCATCATTTTTATAAGAACCACTGGCAGGACCTGCCGTTAAATCATTGACTTCATAATATTTATCAGTTAATTCAATTAAATCCTTAATTTTAAAATCTGTTTCAATGTTTATGATTTTCTCCGCGATTTTCGATATAATTAATTCTGTTTCTAATCCATATTTCTTCAATTGTTGGAGTAAAATTACCGCTAAACCAACGCCACTAGCACCTGTAATTGCAACGAGAATTTTCATAGTATTATCACCTTTTATATAAAAATTAATAGTAGTTAGAATTTTCTTTCTAATACAAAATTTAGTAAATTTTCAAAAAATTCTTTCTCGGAGTCATTTATAACTGGTCCTAATTGCTCAAGTGCGCCTTCTGCTTCTTGATAATATTTAACTGCAAGTTTTTTACAAGAATTGATTGCATCCGCATCCTTGAATAGTTCTCTTACTTCTTCGACATTTTCATCGGTAATCATTGATTTCGAAAGTAAATTTACCAAAAAATCCTGCTTTTTTTCATCTAAACGGTTCATGGCTTCGATTAATAAACAGGTTCTTTTTCCTTCACGAATATCTCCATCTGTAGGTTTCCCTGTTACTTTTTCGTCCCCAAATGTTCCTAAAATATCATCAACTATTTGGAAAATGATTCCCAAGTTAATTCCAAGAGTAGATAAAATTCGATTGTACTTATCATCTATGCTAGCATAATTCGCACCGATTAAAATTGATTTTTCTAACAAAGCTCCCGTTTTTAATGAAATCATTTCAATATAATCTTTCATTTGTAACTTTTTTCGATTAACCATGTCTGTTTCAATCAAGACCCCATCAGCAATATCTATGAACGCTTGCTCGTAATATTTAATCGCGTCCAAATTTCGATTCCTATCAAAATCATTAAACAGAAAAGGTTCCAATCCTAAAAAAAAAGTAGTGTCCCCACCCACAATGCCTATTGCATTGCCAAAATCTGTTTGATTCATTTTTTTTAGGCTATAATTATTATGATACAGTTGAAATCTATAATGAAATGCAGGATTGCCTCTTCTAAAATTGTCCTTATCAATAATATCGTCATGTACAAGTGAAGCATTATGAAGGAATTCCACTCCTACACTTGGTGTTATGATTTTATCATCTTTTTCATCGTTGAATGCGTTATAAGTAGCAATACATAGTAAAGGGCGAATTCTCTTCCCTCCTGCGAGGAGATATGTTTTTATCTCTTCATAGTAAGATTTTAAAAATGCATTGTTGATGTTTTCTAATTTTTTATCAAGAATCGTTCCGATTACACTATTTATCTTTGGAATGTATATTTTTGCATATTCTGTAAATTTCATTTGTTCTACACCTTACTTATATCAATTTTTTCACTACAATTTCGGAAGCGCGGTGCGTTTCCCACAATTTTAAAAAATTCTTTAAACTTTCATCATCCTTGAAAATTTTATCTCTCAATATTCGCTTTGCCTTTAATATCGTGAGGAATCTCCGATCTAAAGATCTTTCGTATGTAGTTCCCAACCTATCGAGTCTATCTCTTCTCTCGCAAGTCATTATCGTTTCGATAGCAATTTGACCTGATATCATGGCATAAGGTATCCCTTTTCCGCTTATGGGATCAACCATTCCTCCTGCATCGCCCACAGCAAACACATTCTCTTCATAAAGTTTCGATCTAAGTCCTACAGGAATCAAGTGAGGCTTAAAAATTTCCATTGTGGAATTTTTCAGGGCTTGCTTTACATATGGAAGCGTCCAAAACTTGTCAAATTCTTTTCTTGAATTCCTTATCAAATTAATTTGGTTGCCCCACCCAACCGTGATATTGTGGTCTTTTGGAAACAACCATGCATAACCCACTTGTATTAAATCCTTGATCCCGAAAAACAAATGAACGGTATCCTTTCCAAGAATTTTATCAATATAAGATTGGGGAGTATTCATTTCTTTAGTAATCGTTAAAATTACATCTTGACTTTTAAAAAAAGGCCAGCCTAATTGCTTTAGAGTAGGAGAGCAAACACCATCGGCAGCTATTACATATTTTGCTTTATATTCATCTTTCCGGGTTGTTATATGATAACCAGCATTAACTTCATTAATTTTAATTAATTGCTCATTGTCTTTTAATATAACACCGCTCTCAATCGCTAAACCTGTTAAGAATTTATCAAATACATCCCTCCACACAACTGCACCTTTTCCTTTCTTTGAAAAATCTTCACCATCAACGTGATGAAGCTCCAATGATTCAATAACACGAGCAATTTTCTCTTCGGGATAGTGAATTTCTTCCACTAACTCCCAAGCCATGGCGCCTCCACAAGCTTTATATCTCCCCTTCTCTGCGAGCGATTCTTTTTCAATAAGACAGGTGGAATATCCATTTTCCGCAGCAAATTTTGCGGCGATTGATCCTCCTGGACCCGCTCCAACTACAATTATATCAAATTCCTTCATGTGAAATTCAATTTTTTTTATGGATTTGTGTTAAAAAATATATATGATTTAAAAAGAGTTTCACATAACACACACTATTAATTATTGAGAATATTAAATGTATGATTTGAAATTGGTGGAAATTTAATTATCATCAAAAAATTGTTCTCCAATATTTAAAATCCTTAAAAAAATGAACACCACTCATATCTTTTTATGTTTCATTCAACAAAAATTTATATATATTATCTCCCAATGATAAGTTATGAGCTATACACCATTTGATATTCGCGTTGTTCCAATATTCATATATTATATTGCTCTATCAATATTTGGCATTTTTTTAACGCTGAAGATGTACAATAAATGGAGAGAACGTAAAGTAAATCCCCCCTTATATCTTTCTATTGTATTTCTATTTTTAACTTCCGCCTTGGTAATGCTTACCATAGGACTTGCTGAAGCCGTGATCACTGGATATTACATGGAAATCTACCGTTTTTCGCTCCCTTTTGCATATGGGATGGTGATAATTGCAGACATTTTTTTGTTTAAATTTATTATCGAATTAGTAAATAAAGGAAAAAAAGCTTTCATTCCGCTAATTATAGTTGGATTGTGTATCTTTGTCATATTATTTTTACCTTGGAATTGGTGGGGGTTTCCACCCGAAGATTATGCCGGTCTTCTCAATATTCGCTTATATTCAACGTTATCACTGGTACTATACTCCTATATAGTATACATTCTAATTGCACGAATAAGCTTAAAATCTGCAAAAATCACAAAAGATGCTACCATTAAACTTGGATTAAAGCTATTATTTTACGCAATGATAAGCATGATCCTCTTCTTTCTAATGTTTATCGCTGATACGTTAATGATTATATTATTTCATCACCCAGGATATTCCGAATTTGTATATATCGCATGGATTTTTGCAGTCCTCTTCTATATCTTCTGTTATATCTCTTTAGTAATGCCTAAGTGGGTTTTAAGAAGAATTAAGGAATAATAGGTTCTTTTTTTATTTTTTTTATTTACTTCATCATCTTTTTAGTTTTTATTCTGAATGTAGCAATGACGTTGGGATCTAATAAAATTTCTATAGAATTTGCTAAAACTTTAGTAATTGTTGCTTTTATCTCTCTCTCAGGCGCTTCTTCTAAAAAATTTACAATTTTAGCTTCCAAAATGGACATTTTTTCATAAAACCTCAATTCACCATTCTCGGAAGATGATGAGATGTTGTATACTCGCACAATTATATCATTACCTTTATCTGATTTTTTCAATGCACTTAGGATGATGTTCGAATTATTAATCTCAAGAAAACTTAATTCAGGAGGGAGATAGGAACCGATAGTTTTCTCGAGAGGTTTATCAAAATACGATAATATCCCGAATGGTTTTATTACAGCCTTATCAGCGGCTCTCATTGAAGAACTTACAATTGATGGGAAAACCACCTTGAGAGGATTGTTGATTTCTTTTCCAGCGTGATGAATTTTAGCATCAATCCAATTAGAAGCTCCTTCTTGAGTAATCATGGTAATTTCAAATACATGCTTACCAATGCATTGAGCCTCAGGAGTATTTAAATCAGGTCCAGCATTGCTAGCTCTTGTAGTTAAATCGTGTCTTGATAACCACTCAATGCATCTCAGTAATGTTATTGCAAGTGTAATCGTTTCGTCAGCATTTTTTAACGCTTCGTATTCAGGTAAACCCTTATTGATCACGGCAAACGTTCGTTCATTGGTGCTAACAGAGACAAAATCCTTTTGATGATTTGTTGGTAAGGGTTTTTGAGCCCATTTTTCAGCGATGGGAAGATTTATGTTTCTTGGAATCACGTAAAAATGGCTATCACAATCCACTATCTTGGTTTTCATCTTAGTAGGAAATAACACTCTAATACGATGGTCCTTGCTGTTATTCTCAAGTAAGACCTTGAAATCAATACGCTTAATACCTCTATATAAAGTAATGTAAATTGATATCAAGTTAGGAACAAGACAAGCATCTCTACTATATCTATCCTCAGTTAAGGATGATGGCAGATTCAAATTTGATTCAATCTTAATCGTTTTTTGGGAGAACCCATCAATATAGGGTTCTATATTCAAAAGTTCAAGGTCTTCAGATGAAAAATGTAAATCTGTTTGATTTTCTTGAGGGGCTGCAAAGTCATATTCATCACCCCAATCTCCTACATCTTCAAAGTAGCAGACATTTTCATAGATTTCATTAATTTCTTTATCTAAAACTTCGATGATCCCTTTTGAAGAAATCTGCACCTTATAAAATTCATTTTCAATGGAATTTTTGGTCAAGCTCAATAATGAATCTTTTATTTCGAATTCTTCTGCTACTTGGTCAGGGATCAAGTAGAACACCTTATACCCGCAAGCTGGTACTTCCTCTATAAAACTACAGAAATGACTCATCGAAAAGACCGTTTGATATCGTGGTTCTTCACTTACGTGTCTCACTTGATACGGGATGGATTTCCCCTTAGAATCCGCTATAATGAAATCTCCCGGTGACTTTATTGTAGCATTCTTCACGTGTGAAAAGATGTTAAAATGAATGATGTCCTTTCTTTTCCATGGAAGGGGATTGTAAACAATAAATGGAATTTTATTTTCAGTAGTATCATATTTTATCAGATCCATAAGATATAACGAGGTATTTTTGAATATTTCTTCTCCTATTTGCTCAGCCCAATCAAACCTGGTTTTCATTTCATCATGAACTTGGTCGATAGAGCACCCACAGATACTATCATGAGGATGATTTTTGATTAACCATTTTAGTCCAGTAAGAATATAACCTTGCGGGTACCTAAATTCATTGTAATCATCAAGTGCCCAGGTTATCGCAGCAAGAGGTTCAGTATATCTTTCATATAAATATTCAATCGATGTATTTCGTTGTTTTATCCACATTCTTGCTGAAAGTACGCCTGATAATAGGTGAGCATGTTTGCCACCCCTAAGTTCTCCTTGAAATGAATTCAATTTTGGTTGAGAATCTAAAATTTTACTGACAAAATATTCCACATCATTTTGTTCCATGAATTTTTCAGGATGTTTTTTATTCCATTGTCTCACGATTTCAGGAATTTCTGGTTTAGCTTCATGATGATCTGAACCACTATTAAGAAGAATAAAAGGCGTAGCAGTATATTTCTCAAAGTACGATATGACTCTTTTCATTTTAGATAACGCTGCCTTATATTCTCCGTTAATTTTTTTTATGCTTATATCAGCGACAGATCCATAACTCAAAATCAATAGAACACCCAGAATTGACGCTGCATTTCCAGGAGAATTCCACCAAAATTCTACATTTAAGTTATTATCTTCAAATTCATTACCAAAACCCCTCCAAAATAGAACCGCGGGTAGTTCGAATCCACTCAAAATTTGGGGTAATTGTGCGATGTGGCCGAAGGGGTCCGGTATGTAGCCTGCTTTCATCACCTTGCCATATTTTTGAGAGAGTTGATAACCAATTTGCAAGTTTCGAATTAAAGATTCACCACTGACTAAAAATTCATCGGGTAAAACATACATTGGACCGATTGATAACCGATTTTCTATGATATAAGTCCTGATTTCTTGCTTTAACTCCGGACGGACTTCCAAATAGTCTTCTAGCGGTATAACTTGTCCATCTAACATAAAATTTTTGTAGCTTGGATCCGTTTTTAAGATGTTCATTAATTTATCCATCATTAAAACTAATCTTGCTCGATATTCTTGAAAGGGGAGATACCATTCACGGTCCCAGTGAGTTTCAGGCACTATAATTATATGAGTCGAATTAACCATAATTATAAACTTGTATATTTAATTGGAGAAGGTAATTTAAATTGGTTTAAATGGTTTTTTAAAAAAGGAATTTAGTTATTTTTATCGGAATTCAGAAAAAAACTAATAAATTGCCCGATATTACCGATTATTATGCAAAAAAGTATCAAAATTTTAACTAACCGACCTCTCCTTGCAGCATGGGCAGGTATGATTGGACCCATTCTCTTCGGTGTTATATTCACAGTTGAGAGTTAGCTTCGTCTCGGTTATGACCAATTTGAAATGTATATCAGTGTACTGTCGCTTGGTCCACGCGGTTGGATTCAAATTGTGAATTTCATTGCGTTCGGTACGCTTTTTCTCGTGTTTTCATGTGGTATTGCCACTGAGTTTCGAGTAAAAAAAGCATCGCGGGTGGGACCCATGCTGTTCGTAATCATTGCGATTTGTTTATTTTTTTCTGGTCCTTTCGTAATGGATCCCATGGCTAACTTTTCAGACCAGATGACTTGGCATGGCATAATACATAATATCTTAGGAGTAATCGTGTTTTTACTCTCCCCTGTTAGCTGTTTTGTATTCTTGCGCCATTTTCGTAAAGATTCAAATTGGCAATCGCTTCGATCATGGACTTTTGCGGCGGGAATGATCATTACTGGAGCAGTTGTGGTGCTAGCCATCGCGCAAAAAAGTGCAATAGTAGCGCCTAATGCATTAACGGATTGGACGGGTTTTATTCAACGAATAGCACTTATCACGTACTTATGTTGGTTATTCACCTTCGCATTGGTATTCAGAAAGCAAATTAAAAGGGATAATAGATAAAAAAAATCGTTGGATATTCACATTAGTATTTAAATTATTGATTTTCCCACTACACTTTTATGAGGTTTTTTTCCTAATAATCTCAATAAAGATGGTACCATATCTGTCGTTTTACAATATGGCAACTCCGTTGTTGGGAGTTCTGGCGATCCACCAATTATAAATGGCACGATCATTGATTTTCGCAAGCAAATGTCGTGGGAGTATTGATGAGGAGCGACAGTTTTACCATGTTCATAACTGAACCCATCTATTCCTAAAGTGGATATGATGATATCGCACGAGCGGGGATTTTTGAAATATCGTGGTATTTGATCAATTATCATTGGAAAATCTATGTGATTGGTTCCTTCCAACCAAGAGTTAATATCATGAAATTTTCCATTTAATAAGGCAGCGGAACGTTCATCGCGTTCATATCCATATAATTCGAGATTTTCGAAAACATATTTCGTTTTCTGATTCTTTCCATGGTCTTCATATTCAATTCTTCCTTCATGAATCTGGAATCCCTCATCTCGATATCGTATATGGATCGTTCCTTTATCTGGAGTGTTGCTATCATCACGATAATACATGTATTTTACACCAGGGATCTTCCAAAGCGTTTTAAATATATCAATATTCGATTTACCGGTTCTACTTAGTTTAAAATCTTTCATCTCTTCGATGGTTGGATGGAGGTGCCAATTTTTTCCATGAAAATTAAAAAACCCAACGCACCCAAAATTCGCATCAAAATCCCCAGTACCATTCTTAGGATTATATTGTGTCAGTCCCACTTCATTAAAAAACGGCTCAAGATCATGCATCTTCTCTGTTTTGTAATTTCCATGATCAGAGATGATCCCTATTGCTGTCGAATCGTTATATCCTGTTTCTTTTAGTGTTTGGATAATATTTCCAATACCGGCATCTGCTTTAATTATTTCGTTTATATATTCTGGATGATCAAAGCCTCTATTGTGCATCAAATCATCGGTTTTAGGAACATACGCAGCAGTGACGATGGGAGCTTCATCAAATTGGAACTGCTTTGGGTTCTTAAATGTGTTTTCAACTGTTTTAAGAATCGAAGCGGTGGTGTATTCCTCCGGGGGAACAAATGTTGACCCGCGATTAATCAAGTTCAAAGAACTCAGAAAATTACCTTCTCCCGCTTGTTCAAAAATGGTCTTAACATTTACCCCGATATCCGTATTTATCTTGCGGATATGTCGCGCAGTACCGTAATTATGGATTGCCGGAAATCTCTCTTCTTCTGTCGGAGGATCAGATCTTCCAACCCAATGATACAACGGAATACCACTTCCATCTTTTGGGTAATACCCCGAATAAGCTCCTAAAAGGATATTGCTATAACATGGAAATGTAATGCTTGGAAAGGATGTGACACAATTTTGGCAAGAGATCCCATCCCGTGCTAATTTAGCTAAGTTTGGAAGCTTACCATTGTGCATCAAATCAAATAGATGGGATGCTCTCACATCATCCATCAAAATTAAGATAACACGATCAATGGCTCCTTTATTAGTCATGAGTAGTAATATTCATCATGGTTAAAAACCATTTTTTTTTACTTGTTGCTTTTTTTCTTATTGATTGTATTCTTTCATAGCTCGATGAGTGAAAGCAAAAAATATTTCTAATATTGACTATTTTGTTTATCAATGAGTCAAGTTGAAGAACAAAATTTCGTCGTAGGGATCTTTGGAGATAATTTCGAACTAAGGCAACTCATAGGACAATCCTTAGGTGCTCCGGGTACAAAAAGCGATCTGCTTTTTTTTAATCGCTTAGATATAGCATTAAATCACGTGTTTTGTGCCATAACCCCTGTTGATTATCCTGACAAAATTAAGCCATTTTTACAAGCATTATCTATTTCGAACATCCATATATTAGTAATCGACCTCGAAAACGGCTTGAATGCCACCATAGGGGAAATTCTCGTTGGTCTGGATTTATATCACAGTTTATTTAACACTAAAGTTTTAGCTGTTATAGATAACATCAATTCCAAGACGGAGTGGAAATTAGCTGAAATCAAAGCAAAACTTACGACCATCCTAAAAACAACAAGTCTAAATGATACGGAAATCATCGAAATTAGGCATAAAGAAGATTATGCCAAGTTGAAAATGAAGATTGTTGAATTAGGCTCAGAGATAAAAGAACCCCCTTCTATAAATAATGTCAAAACTAAAGTGTTAATAGACCATGCTTTTCCTGTGAAAGGAATCGGAACTGTAATATTAGGTGTAGTTAAAGAAGGAACTATTTCTGCAGGGCAAATGGTAGAGATCGTCGGGTATGAGGACATGAATAGGAAAGTTATAATTAGGAGCATTCAAAAACAGGATAGGGTGTTTAAAACTGCCCAAGTTGGAGATAGAGTGGGATTAGCTCTTAAAGGAAACATTTCACCCGAGGATGTAGACCGTGGCAATCTAATCGCAAGTCAAGGGATGTTTGTGAACGAAAAAAAAATAAATGCCATCGTCCAAGTTAATAAATTTTATGTTCCTAACGGAGGTACTGTAAAACCTTCTGATGGGATTCAATATTTTGGAATGGTAGACCTTAAAATGTCTCCATTAAAATTCGAATCAGGAGAAGAAATTAAACCCGGAGCGTCAGGAAATGTCGTGCTTCACTTTGAAAAAAAGCTTTATCATGATGGAACGGGTCTTAAAGGTATTATTACAGAACTTAATAAATTTAATGGTAAATTAAGAATCCTTGGATTTTTCCATCAAGTAATGTAGATAGATTTATGAATTTGATTAGCTCGAATAAGATCTTAGTAAATTTAGTACAATTTGATTCACCAATTTCTCTATGACTTCTTTATTAAAAGTTTGAGAAGCACAAACTAACGAGTCAAGGTTTTTTAATTTTATGAATAATTTCTTTTGGATCATTCTTAAAAATTTATCTTGTAAATAGATCAAATAAGGTTCTCCATCTTTATATTCTTGAGCTTTGTCGACTTTTGTAATGTGATAATATATCCTGTAGGATTCATAGATCAAGTTTACATCAAAATCCTTAGTTTTTGATTGTACGATTATATTTTTATTCTTATCTGTCAAAAAGCATATAGACTCTGAATAAAGTTCGAGATTTCGATCCAGAATCTCTTTCAATACAAGAGTTTCTTTTGAGAGGCTACTTAATATTTGTGATATTGCGTCTTGAAGGCTATATAAATAATTCTCTGCAATACTGGTAAAATAGATATCTGGTTTTACAGGAAGATTGATAATATTTTGAATTTGAAGCGTGAATATCCTTAGATTATTTCTTATTTCCTCGGGAATCAAATCAATTTTATGAAATAAAACTATAAATTTCGGATTTTGACCATCACTTGTTGCAATCTTATAGATCTCACTGATTTCATCGCTAATTTCTAATGAAAAGTTATGCCAGAGATTATAATCTAGTATGTATATTACCGCATCAACACTCCTAAAAACATATAGGGTTTCTTTTTCATCTATTATTAGATTAGCTAGTTCTTGACCGGATGTATCAAATATAGTTAATTCTAAATCTAACCATAAATAATTATGAGTTTCTATTCCTCGAGTAGGCTGAAGAGCAGTTCCTAACATGGTTTTAGGATCCATTCCTTCGAAAATTATGTCCTTTACGGTAGTCTTGCCTACTCCCGCCCTACCTAAAAAAAGCAATTTTTTAGCCATGATGAATTACTTCCTTCAAATTATCATTTTTAATGATGAAAGAAATATCGAAAAACTATCCAATACAATAGTCATTTTTCTCTTATTTAAATTTAAATAGTAGAATGCTAAAGTTTCTCTCTTAATGAAATTTAGACAATAGTTAATTTCTATCTTTTTTTTGCCTGAAAGAATATTAAATTAGTAGATTATCTTTAAATTATATATATAATAGAATAAATCTCTACTCACGCAGAGTATTTCATCAAATAAACCTCCACAGTGGTTTTTTTATTTGAATCATTAAATAAGATTTATTATTCATTGCAATCAATTGATTCAAACGAATTTATTTTGATGAAGGCTTCCTCTTGTTTATTTCGTTGTTCTGATTTAACAGATCTATTCACTTGTGATAAATATTTCATCGCATTAGTTTTCCCATTAATTATATTCTCAATTAATTCTTCTTTACTGAGACCTCCAGAGATGACAAGAGCGGTTTGAAAAGACTGATCCGGTTCTAAAGTTTTGAATTTAATTTGTAACGCAGATAAAATTTCTCCTGGTTTGCCATAAAGTGTATTTGAAAGATTTAATTTTTCAGTATTAATATTAAAATCCTTAGTTAGACACGTTTCATAATTCGTTGATTTGGAGATAGGAGAAAATCCCGCATGAAGTCCAGTATCGTCAAATTGATATAACACATCGTGTTCTTCATCATAACCGGAAGAATCATTATCGAACCCATCCAATCCATTGATATCGAAATCAAATACGAAATACATCGAAAATTCTGTTAAATTATAGTCAGAAATGTTTTTTAAGGTAAAGAATGTGTTTATGTAAGGTATTTTTGGTTTATTAAAGATATCGATATAAAGTCTAATCAGAGAATGTTCTTTCTTAAACTCTTGTTTAAGTATTTTTTTTTCACTCATCAATTTCTTCAAGTATTCCTTAATGTCAAAATCAAGGGTGATTCTATTAATAAAAGTGCCAATTCGAGTGTTAACCATTTTGTAGATAGGTGTAGGTTCGATATTTTTTAGAACCACTGGAATTGTCCCGATATTTTTACCAATTAATTTAAAACTAAACCAAGGACCAGCCATTTCTTGTTCTGTTAAATAGAGTATGTATTTGTTCATGTATGTTATTTCTTTAATTGAAAACCCCATCAAATATCCAGCAGTATTTCAAGTTGCTAAAATTTCGTTGAAACTAACCTTTAATACTATTTTTAAAAGACCTCCTTAAATTGTATTTTATGAATTAATAATAAATGATGATATTTGATAATAATTAATAAAACCCTAAAAAAACATTTGGGTTAATTTTAAAAAACTAAATGGTCTAAACCTTTTCAATGAATCGATAAGCTATGTATAAGAAGGCTTCGTTGACATTTTCTCCACTTTTTGCACTTGTCATAATAAAATGAAATCCATACCGTTTTGCGATGTTTTTAATATCCTCTTCTGATGATACAATCTCATCTTTTAAATCGGATTTATTTGCTACTATTACCATGGGAATGTTTGAAGGTACAGCCTTTTTAATGTCATCATACCAATTATCAATACTCACGAGATTATTAAGTCTAGTTCGATCGACGACAATAAAAGCACCACTTGCTCCTTCATAAAATCTCTTGCGATATGGACTCATTGCGATTGATTGGCCTCCAATATCCCAAATTACAAAATTTAAGGTCGTTTCTTCTCCCATAACAATGGTTTTTTTAGTTATATCAACTCCAATGGTGCTAATGTAAGTATCGGTAAAATTATTTTCAACAAATCGTTTGATGAGTGAAGTTTTTCCTACTTGATAATCACCAGTTAAAATAATTTTCGAAGTGAAAATTCCTTTAGGTAATTTACCCCCTCGAGTTTTGGATAAAACCTTAATAATTTCAGGAATTTCTATAGAGATGCTTTCATGACCCTCTAAAAGCAATTCTATTTTCCCTGCAATATGCTCTGAAAACACTCTCAGTTCAATATCTGGGGTATTTGGATCTGCAATGGTAGTTAAAATTGAATGAGGCCCCATACTACAATAGGCAAACTTCTTATCGGCCATGGAGGTAACATTAAAAAAGTTATTTTGTGTTTGGTATTCCGTCTTAATTCTATCAATGTAGATATCTAAAAATGCTGAAATAGCTCCTATAACTAAATCTGTATCTTGTTCATCCTTCATTTTACTCTCAGATGCGATGATAAATCCATCTCGGTCACATATAGCAACCGCAGCAGCTCCATCAACATTAAACATATAATTCTCAAGTATTTTTTTTAAAAGATCGATATTTGGGAGATTCTCCACTTAAAACCCTCTTATTTTGAATGATATGAGTCAAATTATACTTAAAATAATATAAAAAATACTATTAGAAAAATGTTAGGATCGGTTTATTTCAATCCACTCATTATCCCCATAACATACATGTTTTTATCAATGCTTCCTATATTTAAAGCAAGATGGAAATTAACGATAAAAAACAAGAAGAAAATATTGTGAAGATTTTAGACCGAATGACAATTCTCTTCAAACAAGTTGGTTTGGATGATTTATTAGAAAAGAGCGAAAATGTTTTAAAAAAATATCATAAATCCAAAATGAAATAAACTTCAATGTTAATATCCTAATAATATCTGAAATACCATTCAGATGTCTTAAAAATCGCATCTTCATAATACTCTCTTTTAAATTACTATTTAATTGAGATTTTACTATGATTGAAGAATTAAAATTACCAACTGCTGAAGATAATAAAATCGAAGAAATTCTTACAAGGGCCGTATCTTTATTTAAAAGAACGGGTCTTTCGGATTTAGCCGAGAAATGGGATAAGATATTAAGAACGTATACGACTAAAAAATTAGCGGAGTTCTAAATTAAGAAACCTTAAATTCTTGAGAAATATATCTCCGTTTCTCCTCTGAAATCTCATATAGATCAAACACGAGAGAGTTTATTTGGTTTTCTGAATTTATTAGATCGTCCGGATTCATTAATATTTTTTTAACTAAACTGATTATTTCTCTTGAACACTTTTTTTCATGCTCAGTTTGAGGAACTTTAATTGGTAAATTCTTTATTTTTTCAATAAGAATTCTGGGAAACAGTTTCTTGTAGGAACTAAAAGTCTTACAATAATAATAAGAAAGTAAATGAGAATTTATTAGACCCAACAAATAATAGTTATTGAATTCTTTAATATCTGACTTAAGAATTCTTAAATTATAGAAAGATTGCGATGTAAGTAAATTGGAATCGTATGTGGCACAAATTAACTTATTTTGGTTCAATTGCCTAATGATAATTCGGTCTTTATATAAACGGTTATTTTTATAATTAATTCCATTCTTTTTAATGTTAATATATTTAATTTCATTAACTTTATACCTATTCATACTAAATAGAAATTTCTGATAATCTAATCCTCCTTCAAGGGGGATCTCATCTGTTATAATTGTTTCTAAAGACTCAAGATTTATGAGATTTCTACAAACTGGGCAAATCAATTCTTTTTTAGGAATGGGGAAATATTTTTGACAGACTTGACAATACACGATTTTCCCCCCCTTCCCAAGCTCAATTCCTCTACTTAAAATAATGTGATAACTTGCATCATTCATCAAGTTTCCAAGTTTTGGGAAATTTTCGTTTAAATGATCTATAATCTTCACATCAATAGCATTCAGATATATTTGGAACTTAAAGTCAAATTTCTCAATTAATTTTTGATTTAATTCCCTCGTAGAATGACGATCCCCATTCATCTCTTTAATGCTAATGAGATTCTCCATTCTTTTATTACCATCTTTCTCTTTTTTGAGGATTAATATCACATTAGAAACAACGGGATCTTCGAATTGAGAACCCACAATGCATATTTCTCTTATTTTTGAATGCTCATATACATACTTCCGTATGATTCTCCTATTAGAAAGTGCTAATATTGAATCAGGAATAATGTAGCCAAGTGAACCGTGGTCTTTTAAGATATTTAGCCCTATTTCAATAAAGATTTGATAATAATCGTATTGACCAATATTGGTTTCCAAATTACTCTTTTCGATCATTTGTCTATGTTGTCGAGTTATATCTCTAATAAATAAATATGGTGGATTTCCAACTATATAATCATATTCTTCTTCATTAGAAAGGCTTAATGCATTGATGTTCTTAATATTAAAGCATTCTAATTGATAATTTGGCTCTTTTTCATAGATTACTCTTATTATGTCAAATACAGAAAGAAATAAGTTTAATTGACAGAGGATACAGGCAATTGGATTTAAATCTATGCCAAAAATATTGTTTCTAATTTCAGCCAAAATTTTTTTAACGGTTTCTATAGAAATATCTTTTAATTCTTGATTTTGGTAAGAAATTAAGAGGGATTTCTTAAGGGTTTTCGAAGATACAATTAAAAAACTCCCAGCTCCACAACTAATATCAATTATTTTTTTATGTCGAATTATATTATTATATGTATATCCAATACTTTCTAAGATATGATTCACGATGACTCTCGGGGTATAAAATTCTCCAAAATTCTTTCGGTATTCAAGGTCCACGGTCTTTTCATAAATATCTCCGATTAAATCAATATGATTTGGAGTTGAGTCATCAAATTCTGTGTTCATTATTTTATTGAACACTAGTAAGAGTAAATCTTCTTGATTTTCACTAAGAGATGTGATGTCATATAAATCTTTTAATATTGAGAATAACCCTTTTTCCCTGATAAAATCATTAAATGTAATCATATCAATTTGATAAAATCAAAATATTAAACGTTTTATTAATTATAACTATGTAGATGCTATATAATTGATCTTATTAAGTGGTGTAATGATGGAGATTGCCAAAAAAGATACTTTGAATTTAACAGAAAGAAAAGCTGTTAATGAAATTTGTTTCAAACCTATTGGTATAATACATACTCCTTTTAAGACGTTAAAGGGGATTCCAATTCAATCAAGCATGTCAGACGTTGAAGGAAGCATTGAGATCTTTCCTGAATATAAAGCGGGTTTGCAAGATTTAGATGGATTTTCACATATCTATTGCTTATATTTCTTTGATATGGTAAAACTGCCAGTACCTCTTCAATCTAAACCATTTTTAATCGATAAAAAAATAGGAGTATTTGCCATGAGAACCCCATTTCGTCCAAATAGGATAGGACTTTCGATTTTACAAATGTTATCTTTGGAGGATAACCAGATCCATGTAAAAAATGTCGATATATTAGATAAGACTTATATATTAGATATTAAACCTTACATCTCTGAATTTGATTGCCATAAGGTGGAAAGGATTGGATGGTTACAAGATAATATAAAAAATAAGCTCAGCTAAACCAAATGAAAAAATGCATTTTAAATTTAAAGGTCATTATATATCAAATTAATATTTATATGAAGTCGTTTAATATCATTATTGATATAGAATATTCAATTAAAAATCTCCTAAGATGATCACTTAGAATGATTGCATTCATATACATTATAGTTCATTTATCAATAATTACCTTAAGTTTAATTACATTATATATAGAGAAGAAGAAATATAAACCCGAAAAGAATTTTCTATTTACAACTATTCTCGGGTACTTTCTCCAATCTATTTATTTCATAACTTTCATTCTTGCGACATTTACTTTATTTAATCAAGATACAGCTCTCGTTTTTTGGTACTTATCTATATTTTTCCAAATTGCTTCGATAACATCATGGACCTCGTTTTTCATTCTTGAATTACATAAAAATAGTCGATTTAAAATCATAGTCATTTTAATATATATCTTCTTTAGTGGTATTATTTTTGGATTTCTATATGATTCTCACTCGTTTAATTCTTCAATAATTGATGATAATATTAGTTATTCCTTTGTAAATCCTTTATTGTTAATTATGGTTATATCTTTTAATTTCAGTATAGCAATAGTTATGATAATATCTCAAATTAGAGGTTATTCAAATTATCATGATGAAAAATTAGGGCAATTATATTATTTCTACACTAGTATGTATTCAACAATTATAATTTTATATTCCATATTTTTAATCAATCAAAACGCATGGATCAAAAACGTTCATATAATCTTTTATTTACTTAATAATTCTTTTTTACTTTATATGGTAATAAAAAAACCCTCCCTTTTTAGAGTATTTACCAATAAACTCTATGATTTCATTATATTTCATAAATCAGGCATTTTACTCTATTCATATGATTTTGAAACGAAACAAGAGGTTGAGGAATCATTATTAAAAGGTAGTATTTTGATTGGAATTAACCATATTCTTTCTCATTTTTCTAATTTAGAAAATCAGGTTAGCGTGATAAAGATGAGTGATCGCGGTATAATATTTAACTTTAATAATGAGCTTGGTTATGCAACTTTACTTATAGCAAAGCATAAGAATTCAATTTTAGAAAAAGCCGTGAATGAATTTAATATAAATTTTGCTAAGAATAACTTGGAGACATTGACCAATATTAAAGGTTTAATTGATGTTTCTAAATTTAGGAACACGTTTCAACTAATCCAAGAATATTTTAAAGAATTTTTAGTATAATCTTTATCTTTTTTGATTTTATTATTAACCAAATTCTTATAAACTACCATTTCTTCTATATTTAGAGAGGAAACTCAATAATATTTCGAAATTCGAATTTATTATCAAGTGAGAATATAGAAATTAGAATGATAATGGATGATATTACTTCAATCTCGTTATTACTAGGCTATTTCATTATGGCTGGTTTTACTTGTTATACTATATTCCATATCATCAAAAATCGTAAGGCTTTTGGTACTGATTTGATAGCGTATTTGAATTCTGCTACCATTTTAAGTGGGAATCTACTTTATTCAACATTTTTCATTTTTTCAATAATATTTCACTTTTCTGAAGAGATAAATTTAGATTTTTGGAAAGTATCGATAATTTTCGCAATTTTGTCGCTAATAATTACTACTTTTATTTATTCTTTCTTTATAGAATATCGAAAGATTCAAATTATACCTTTTTCAATCATTATTTTACTTTTCGGTTTAGTTTTTGGATTACTTCTTAGAAAAAATTCTATACTATTAAATGCACCCCCATTGGATCCCATTCCATTTATTATCCCGGATGTATCATTAATAAATTTTCAATTTGAATTGTATACTGGAACTGTAATTATAATAACTGAGATTTCTTTACTTCTTTATTTATCCTACATTTCTTTAACGATATTAAGAAAAACTAAAAGTTTGGAGAATAGTTTACCGTTATTTTTGAATACGATAATATTCGCTTTTCCTATTATCATGTATATTTTCTATATACTTATGCAAAAACCCTTATTGAAAGAATTAAACATAACATTGTTGTGGATAGCAAGTTGTACCATGAATATCATGCTTATCAAAAAGCCAGAAATTTTTTTTATTCTTCCAAACAAAATTTATTCAATAAACATTTATCATAAGTCGGGAATTCTTTTATATACTTACAATTTCGGTGAGCTAGGCAATCAAAGAACAGATTCCACAATTTGGGGTAACATCTTAATTGGATTAAATCATATTCTTAGCGAATTTATAAATGTTAATGATAAAATTGATGTGATTAATACTAGAAATACTGATGTAATTGTTAAATATGAAATTGAGGCAGGTTATGCCTTAATTGTAATAACCAATAGAAAAAACAAAATTATTGAAAGTTTAATAGAGCCTTTTTCTCAAGAATTTAAAAGCATTTATAAAAAAGAACTGAATGATATTCAAGATCTCAATAGAATCATTGATGTGTCAGATTTTATTAATACTGAAGAAATTATAAAACATCATTTCGAATTATATTTGTAATGTAAGCATATAAAATATATATCCAATTGATAATTTCAATTATCAAATGTCACTAAATTTTTGTCCCAAATGTGGTTTCAAGTTAGATGAGAATTCTACGAATTGTGGAGAATGTGGATTGGATTTGACAACTAGAATTGAAAAAACCAATCAAAATTCTTCTCAAGAGATTCAAACTGACATTTATGCTGATTTTCTCGAAAGATCATTAGCATGGTTTATTGATATCATAATTGTACTAGCAATTGTAATCCCTCTATCTATTTATGTTAATTTTGGATTATTTTATGTTTATACTAATATTTATCTCTTTACTATTGGCTTTTTTTATTTTTGGCTCTTTGAAATTCTAAATAAAGGTCAAACTTTAGGGAGAATGGTTGTTAAAATCAGAGCTGTTGATGAAAAAACCTTAAAACCAACAAAACCGATAAGATATTTTATTAACAATGTGACTAAGCCAACACCTTTTTTGCTATTTGATCTTCTTCTCGGAATTATTGCTAACATTAATTCAACGGGATTTGTCAAGAAAAGATTAAGATTCGTTCAAAATATCACTGAAATTGCAATCATTAAGGTCAAAAAACTCTAATTAGGACTTTTAATTTTTTTATTTTTGCTAAATTACTAATTCTCTAACATGTAAACCTTTTTTAATGTGGTTTGCTATTCCTTGTATGATATATAGATAATAATACATGTAAGAGGATGAAAAAAATCGTGAATAAGATGGAGATTCAAGATAAGGAATGGGCTAAAGATTGGCAAATCATTGTATCGATTTTCGAAAAAATAGATGAATTGGAGAATTTATTTTCGAATTTGGATGTTTCATACTTACGAGAAATTCAACAAAAAATCCTAATCCTTAATCTTGAAAAATATGGATGGTCATTACAAAATTACATTATTGAGAAATACTCGCGGGCTTAAATCGTAAATTTTTTCTATCACAAAATTGCTTTTTAAGCATTCTTCTTCTTTAAAATCAATAAGATTATATTTAAAAGGTAAAAATTCTAATCTACTAATTATTACCATAAAATATTAACTTAATTAGACTATTAGGTAATAAAAATGAGTGAACAATTTAGTAAAGGTCAAAAAATAGCTTTTTCGTTGGGAAATGGCGTAGAATGGTTTATCAACAGTGCGTTTAACCTTTGGGTGTTTACATTTTACTTTTCTGCC
>Ga0315535_1000333_pt1 | contig 32926 bp, 28 predicted proteins | sample SalMarSW160220MG_2_FD_203092 | JGI IMG/M metagenome (GOLD analysis project Ga0315535, IMG submission 203092) | Salt marsh sediment microbial communities from the Plum Island Ecosystem LTER, Massachusetts, United States - Salt Marsh Sediment SW1602-20 ... | reverse complement strand
CTGTCCCTGAGGAACGACAAATCATCGATCGCCCTGCCCTTGCCGCTAACAATACCCTTGGTGACGACCGCCGTCAGTCCAAAAGGATTGCCAATAGCAATCACCCAGGCCCCGACGGGCAGGTCATCGGATCTTCCCATTGGCAACACGGGCAAAGGCTTGGGCGGCTCGATCTTGATGAGCGCCAGGTCGGATCTCGAATCGGATCCAATAATGCGTGCGCCGAAGGGATCGGCCAGGCTATGTACCCTCACGTACAAAGACTCGGCTTCGGCCACAACGTGGCTATTGGTAACGATGTAGCCGTCAGCCCGGATGATGAAGCCCGAGCCGATGCCTTCTTCTCTCTCGCGGCGTGGAACTTCAGGGAAGAGACGCCAGGGATTGAAAGGGAACCCTGATGGACTGTCTTGAGCCGGGCCGCTTGTGTGTATGGCCACAACGGCCGGACGGACTCGCTCGATTAAAGTCGCGAAAGAAACCGGCCCTATGTCTTGCTTTTCACCCGTCCCGGCCGCTGCCGGTTCGAGCGTCGTCCACAGATGTACCGGCTTACCAAACGCAAGATTCTGCCCTCCCGCAAGCAACCCGAGCGCCAGCGTCAATATTAGAGTTAGCCAGCGAGAGATCAATCCCCCCCTCCCCTGTCGGCCTTCATTTTCGAGTCAATCAGTTGATCCAGACCACGTCGATCCTCGGCGGTCAGCCCCTCGCTGTCGCTTGCGGCGGCATGGGGAGTCCCGGCATCTGTCCGCAGTCGTTCATCTGGCCCGGGGGTCTCCCCGATAATACGCTGCAGCGCTGTCCGCCCCCCCAGCGGCACGGCCACGAAGACGATCGCCGCGCCGGCGATCAGCAACAGCAGCACCAACCAGCGAACTATGCTTTTCAAGCCTACTCTCCCTCTTCCTCTTCCGTGTTTTCCGTCCTGCGGGGGCCCTGGCGTCGCTCACCCTGCTCTGCCTGCTGCGGGCCGCTGCGTCGGTCGTCTCCGCTGCGTCTTTCGCCCAGGGGAATTCCCGGTAGATAGAGCCTGTCCACCTTGCTGAAGATTTGTCGTATCTTGCCCGACCTGGGATCGCGCTCAATCTCGGTCACCTGTTCGATCTCGACCTTGACCGCATCTTGCAGATCTTTCTCGGTTAAAAAATCATTAAAACGTTTCTCTATGTCCGTGGCCAGTACATCGGCGTCAAAGCCCGATGCCGGCTTGAATTTGACCCGCAGCTGGTTGCGCTGCTCCTGTATCAACTGGTACTGCCTCAGCCCGTCAACGTCCAGAAGCAGCGCCTCGAACGGGATCGGCGGCAGGGCCACCGGGTTTTGATCGCGGTCGTAGACCCAGAAAATGTCGTCGGTGCGCCCGCGGACTCGGATCCTCGGGAAGGGCAGACCGCAATCGCACGCTTCGGCCACCGGAATGACCACGTCTGTAAGCTCGTACCTCAGAAGCGGCATGGTGCGCGCGAAGAGACATGACATGTAGACCTTGTCTCCGGCCGTGCCGGGAGCTGCCTGAGAACCGTCGTCCTTGACGCTTTCGATAATGTACTTGTCCGAGTTGACGTGCATCCCGTCGTGCAGCCGGCACTCGCTGGCCAGTGTCACGCCCTCGGTGGTGCCGTAAGTCTCATGAACCTGGCTGTCGGGAAAAGCCTTCTCGATCATCTTGCGGGCCGAACGGCCAAGCGGTTCCGATGAAGATGATATCACCCAGGGGTGGATGTCCAGCCGGCCTTCGATTTGCTCGTAGGCCAGCACTTCCAGCATGGTGGGATAACAGTGCAGAATGTTGGGTTTGAATTCGTTCAACCCGGCGACCATATCTCCCACAGGCTTGGTGACCGAAAGGTAACGAAACTCCGACAAGGCCCTGGCCATTCCGGGAGTCACCAGGAAAAGCAGGTAGGTCACGAAATGGCCGCCCAGTACGCTTACCAGCGCGATACGTGGATGCTTGAACAGGACCCGACCGGCGTGGCGAAAAAAATCAACAAATGATGGCTTGAAACGCATCCCGCGCGTCACGCCCATGGCCTGAATCATGTCCCATTCCCGCTTGTCATAGACGAAGAAGGCGGGCATGCCTGTCGTTCCCGAAGTATGGGTGACAACGAAGCGGCCACAGAAAAGCTTGCCGAGCTTGTCGCGATCCCTAACCCAATCCTTGACTGCGGCAAGAGTAATGCGCTCGTCGGTGACCACCCGGTCGAAATTTTCCATTAAAACGTCTTTAGTGACCGGCGGCAGCGAGCGCACCGAGAAGTCATCGGCATCCGGATCGACCTGGCCGTAGAATTCACCAAAGAAGGGAGAGTTGGCCTTGGCATAGCGCACAGCTCGCCTGAGGTTGCCAAGCTGGATGGACTCGATCCGCTCGGCTGTCAGCTTGTCGGCGTGACGGAGTCTAAGGCAATAATGGATGGTCCGTGCAATACCCATTCGCGCTCCAGACCCCCGTCTACCAAAAGACCGCACCGTGCAAGAGCGGCTCAGTCGCCCCCGCCTCCCTCATTGCCGTCAGATTTCACAGGGCCGCTATTTACAGCACTGTTTTTTTCATTTTTTTCTGCCTTTTGCTTCTCGGATCCTTGATCTTCTTGCGGCTTGTCGCCCTCCGGGGACGGCTCTGCTTTCTCGGACACTATGGGCCAGCGGATCTCCATCGCCTCTACCGGGGCCAGACGCCTAATGGGAGATCTGCTTGGCGTGTAAGCGAATTTCTTACCGGTTTTTTCGGTGATGTAGAAGGTTGTGTCGGCTCCGACTTCTATTCGCTCCCATGAGCCGAGCCAAGAGCAGGTGTTCGCCATAGTCGTCTGAGGCATCACTTCAATGCTCACTTTTTTCTCACGCGAGGGCCAGGGAAATACCTTGCGCATGTCTTCTGCGCGTACGCTGGCCCTTGAGGCCGACCCGCAAGCAGCAAGTTGTAAGACGGCAGATAGACCAATAAGACACACGACCGACCGCCACAAGCAAACCCGCATCAACTCCTCCCGCCGGGAAGCGGCCATTCGCGGCCGTACCGGTCGGCAGATTGTATGAAATACTGGTCGCGCTTGTCAAACTAGTGTCAAACTCGTAGACGGTTTTTACTCAGGAAATATCGTGAAACACCGAGCCCAGGCCATCAATCGAACGCAGGTAGGCTCGATAGGTATGCTGGATCTTCCTGAAGTATTCGGTGAAACGTGGTTCCAGCTTTCCATGGCGCCTGACGATGAAGCGCACATTGGCCGGACCCCTGTTGTAGGCAGTCAGCGCGAGCCTGTAGTTGCCCTTGTACATCTCCAGCAACTGATCGAGGTAGAAGACCCCAAGTCTCACGTTAATTTCGAGATCGTGAAGTTGTTCCGGCCCCGTCCATTCCATCCCGATGAGTCCGGCGACTTCGCGACCGGTTTCGGGCATTACCTGCATCAACCCCATGGCCCCCTTGTTGGAGACGGCCCCGGTATAAAAGGCGCTTTCCACCCTGATCACGGCCGCCAGAAAGAGCGGGTCTATCCCGGCGCGCCCTCCCTCTTCCACCAGCATCTTGGCCAGTCGCTCTCGCTCGGCAGGAAGAATTCTATGGGGAAACTTGGAAAACAGCTTCTCGAGCCTGTCGGCTAGAACGTTTTGGCCGACCTCTGTGAGAACCTCACCAGGGTTGAAGTTGGCCGCAAGCGACTCGATTGAATTACCGCCCGAGGTCAACAATATATCGCCTGCCTTACGCATTACTTCGTGCTTCTCGCCGCCAATGCTGGCCAACGTAGAGGATACGATAGTTAGTCCCAGGACTACAAAAGCAACCACAGATGCCAGTTTCGACCTATGGCCCGAATAGGCTTTTTTCTTCATGATATCACCACTTTTCCACTTCCGAAAAACATCTCCGGCGTTAATTCTTGTAAGTAACAAAGCAAGATCCGGGCCAATTCTTTGCGCGCCGCGTCAAAAAAATGCAATCAGCTGAAATGACAAGCAAAAATATTTCAGACAGTGCTATCGACGATATTTCAGTATAGTTGAAATGACATCCAGGACTATCACCGAATAACCGTCTCGACTCTCAAGTTTTTGTTTTTTATAGTCTTTACAAAAGTTTAACCAATTTTTTCAGTAAAGACATAATGTAGCGTATTGTCACATACTGTAACCCCAAGTACGCACCAAGTTGATCGAGATGTCCCGATTTGTGAAGATCAAGCGTGGCCAGTGTTGCCGAAATAACCATATTCTTGACGTCATCCCGGTCTGGGTGTTATTTTCGTTGCTGCTTAGAAGAATCACGGAAACGATCAGGAGGATGGGCAATGGCACTCCGTCGGGAGCGTTGGACGAAGCTGGAAGTCCCAGTGACTCTCGAGGCAAAGCGCACCACCCATCATATTGATCTGATGTTCGTTAGCCCCGCCGGCATGTTCGTGCCCGACGATCTCGATCTCGATTCGTACTCGCCCGTCACCGCTCGCTTCTCGGTGGAAGGCCGCAAGGTGGTTGCGCACACCGAAATGCGTCGCCTGCTGACAGCCGAGGAGGCATCAGATCGCGGAATACCAGATCCCTCCAGCGGAACCGAGTTGCGCATCGTACGCATGGAAGGCGACGGCTCGCAGATATTAGCCGAACACATCAAGAAGGTGATGATGGAGTCCGGCGGACCGGGCTAGGCACTCGAGAAGCCCTGATCTTTACACTCGACTCAAGTTTCACTGAAGGCTTCGGCGATTTCTGCCGTACCAGCGAAGCGCTTTGGTGCCATACAGCTGTCGTCGGCCTGGTCCCGCGCATTTTGCGGGGATAGTTTTTTCAGGCCTGCGTCAGCGGGGCGCTCGCCCGGCCGCGACGGATCTTCGCCCCCAGCTTTCTCAGCTTTCCATCCAGACGCTGATAGCCCCTGTCGAGATGATAGAGGCGCAGGATGTGCGTCCGCCCGCGGGCGACGAGACCCGCCAGTACCAAAGAGGCGCTGGCCCTGAGATCGGTAGCCATCACCTCGGCGGCCGACAGGCGTCTGACCCCTTTTATCACGGCCCGACCTCCCTCCAGCTTGATCTTCGCACCCATTCGTTTCAGTTCCTGTACGTGCATGAATCGATTCTCGAAGATCCTCTCGCTGACTTCTGAGGTTCCGTCGGCCAGCGTCATCAACGCCATGAACTGCGCCTGGAGATCTGTCGGAAATCCCGGGTAGGGCTGGGTGGCTATATCCACCGGTAATGGGCGCGCCGGTCCCCTGACCCTGATCCCCTCCCGCGAAACACCCACCTCGACTCCGGCCTCGACCAGTTTTCCCAACAACGCGCTCAGATGAGCGCTGTGCGCGCCGCGTATGGTCACGTCGCCCGCCGTAATGGCCGCTGCGATCATCAAAGTTCCGGCCTCGATGCGATCGGGAATCACCGAGCAGTTCGCCGGTTCGAGCCCTTCGACACCCTCGATGGTAATCGTTTCCGTTCCGGCCCCCGTAATTTTTGCGCCCATCTTTTCAAGGACATGGGCCACCTGAACGACTTCAGGCTCGCGTGCCGCGTTGTGGATCTGGGTGGTGCCTTTGGCCAGCACGGCCGCCATGATCAAATTTTCGGTTCCGGTCACGGTCGGCATGTCGAGAACGATCTCCGCCCCCCGCAGCCTGCGTGCGCTTGCCTCGACATAGCCGTGATCGAGCGTCACCCGGGCCCCCATTTTCTCGAGGCCCTTCAAGTGCTGATCGATCGGCCGGGCCCCGATGGCGCAGCCACCCGGCAGAGACACCCGGGCCCGGCCGCAACGTCCGACCAGCGGCCCGAGGCAGACGACCGATGCCCGCATGGTCTTGACCAGATCGTAGGGCGCCTCGAAGCTCGTCTGACCGGAATTCACGGCCCGCACCACGCCGCGCGAGATGGAAGCCTCGATTCCCAATCTCCTGAGCAAGCGGCAGGTCGTCCTGACGTCGACCACGTCGGGAACATTACCAAAGCGATGCTCGCCCTCGGCCAGGATGGAGGTCAGCAAGAGAGGCAAGGCTGCATTCTTCGCGCCGGACACCCGCACACAGCCGTTGAGCCGCCCGCCGCCTTCGATGATCATCTTCTGCATCAATACTCTCCCCATCTGGCGGCAACCATCCGCTGAATTCCGCGCAGGTCGCGACGAGTGTGTACGCCTTCAAGTCCCGCAGCCTCACACAGCCTTGTAACCTCGGCGAATTGTCCCGCGCCAACCTCCACAAGCAGCCACCCGCCGGGAGCAAGACCGTCCGGGGCTCCCCTGATAAGTCTCCTGATTTGCTCGAGGCCGTCGATGCCTCCGTCTAGAGCGCGGATCGGCTCGAAGTCGCGTACCTCGGGCACGAGGGTCGCCAGCTCACCCGTCGGCACATAGGGCAGGTTGGCGCAAATCAAATCCACCCGCCTGCCTTCGAGGGGATCCAGCAAATCTCCCAGCCTGGCCTCCACTCTTTCGGTAAGGTTGGCCGCTTCGATATTTTGCCGGGCTAGCGCAAGCGCCTGTGGATCAATGTCGCATGCAATCCCGGACGAACCCGTAAAAATCCCGCCAAGCGTAACGGCCAGGCAGCCGCTGCCGCAGCCGATGTCCGCAAACGTCATGGGTTTGCCCGCCGTGAATAGCTCGGCGGCCTCTTCGATAAGTGTCTCGCTCTCCGGCCGAGGAATCAGCGCCCGTGAGTCGGTTGTCACAAGGTATGACCAGAACTCCCTGCTTCCCGTCAGGTAGGCTACCGGCTCCCTGGCAACCCTTCTTCGTACAAGTGCGCCGAAGGCGTCGAGTTCACAAGGGCCGATCTCCCGCGACGCCTCGCGGATGAGAAAGCAGCGATCTACCCCGAGAACATGAGCCAGCAAGACTTCGGCATCCAGGCGAGGCGTGAAACAGCCGCTGTCTCCAAACAGACCGGCCGCCCTGTCCAATTCGGCCGATATGCTACCCGGCATTTGCGTCATGACCCATGCCCCTGGAGAGCCTCGGCCTGGAAGTGCGCCTTCAGCGCATCGAGCACCTCATCGAGATCTCCCTCGATTACCCTGTCGAGCTTGTGCAGGGTCAGCCCGATGCGATGATCGGTCAACCTGTTTTGCGGGAAATTGTAGGTGCGTATTTTCTCGGCCCTCTCGCCGCTGCCTACCATTGAGCGCCTCTGTTCCGTTTCCCTGGCCTGGCGTTCTCTTTCTTTCAGCTCATACAGGCGTGCCAATAGAATCTTTCGCGCCTTGGCCTTGTTCTTGATCTGCGAGCGCTCATCCTGGCAGTGCACGCTGATACCGGTTGGAATGTGAATCATGCGCACGGCACTGTCTGTCGTGTTGACTCCCTGGCCACCCGGGCCACCGGCGCGCATGACGCTGATCTCGAGATCCTTCTCGTCCAGTTCTACATCTACCTCGTCGGCCTCGGGCATGACCGCCACAGTCACCGTAGAAGTGTGGATACGTCCCTGGCTCTCGGTCACCGGTACACGCTGCACCCGGTGCACCCCACCCTCGTACTTGAGGTTCGAATAAACCTCGTTGCCGCTGAGCATTACGATGGCTTCCTTGTAGCCCCCGGCACTGGCCAGGCTCTGGCTCATCATCTCTGCCTTGTATCCGCGCGCTTCCGCATAGCGCAGGTACATCCTGAGTAAGTCGGCCGCAAACAGGGCGGCCTCCTCTCCGCCAGTGCCGGCGCGGATCTCGAGCAGGATGTTCTTGTCGTCTAGCGGATCCTTAGGCAACAACAGAATTTTCAGGCGCTCGCCGAGCTGCGCCTGGCGCTTTTGCAGACCGGGCAGTTCCTCCTCGACAATAGAGGCCAGCTCACGGTCGTCACCGCGCAGCAATTCCTGTTGGTCGGCTATCTCGTCTTCCAGCTTACGATACTTGCGGTAGGTCTCGACTATTTCCTGAAGGCTTTTGTGCTCTCGGCCTACCTTCTGCGACTTGGCGCGGTCACCGTAGACGGCCGGATCCTGAAGCATGGCGGCCAACTCTTCGTATCGCCTGACCACTTCATCGAGTTTGGAAAACACTTCTCCCTCCCTGCAAGTGATCAGGAAGCCTGGTCCAGTCCGGCCACCAGCGCCTGGAAGTCCTTGAAGACTTCGACCTGCCCTGAGACCTCCGGATTCTCTTCTTCCCGCAATCCTTCTCGCCAGAGGGCTTTCCGCAACGAGGCCAGGGCGACCTCGAGTTGATCGTCACTCGGGGGGCGAGTGGTCAGGCGCTGAATCAGAAGCCCCGGCCAGGCCAGCGCCTGCGCCCAGCGGCTCTTCATATACTTGCTGGTCAGGCGCTGAAATTCATAGGCCAACCCCGCGATGGGAAACAAAAGAGGCAACTTGATGCCGATATAGATTACCTGGTCGAGCCAGCCAATCCCGGTCGGCTTGCCTATCAACAACACCACCACTGGAAAAATCAGGGCAAAGACCAGGATCGAAATGGCGATCACCATGATCAGAAACGTTGTACCGCAGCGCGGATGCAACGGGCTGTGGCGCCGGGCGTTCTCCACTGTCAGATCTTCGCGGGCCTCGTAAGTATAGATCGACTTGTGCTCGGCGCCGTGGAACATGAACACCCGCCGGACATCCTTCATTAGAGATATCAACCCCAGGTAGCACAAGAACACCAGCAGCTTGACTCCACCTTCGATCAGATGAAAAAGGACATCCTGGACGCTCAGTTCGCGGCCCAGCAACACCCCTCCCAGCCAGACGGCCATGTGGGGCAAGGCAACGAAAAGGGCCACTCCCAGCGCCAGCGCCAGAATCACCGTACCCCAGATCACCAGATCGGACACTTCTCCGCCGTCAGCCACATCCTTAGGATCGGCATCCTGCCTCTCCTTGTTCTCCCCGGGGGCATCGTCAGATTTCTTTGCCTGTTCGTCGGACATTGCTATCCGGGCAGAGAAGTTCAGCGCCGAGATACCGTTCAGCAGCGCCTCGAGCAGGACAACCGTTCCACGCAGGAAAGGCCAGCGTAGAAATCGCAGGCGTTCCGTCAGCGAGCGCCAGCGTGATTCGCGTAAAACGATCTCTCCGCTGGCGCGGCGCACGGCAACGGCAAACGACCTGGGCGAGCGCATCATGACACCCTCGACCACGGCCTGTCCGCCGACATTGATCAACGGCTTGTTGTCCATGGGCTGGGCCCGCGGGCGCTATTGCTTTCCCTCTTCGGCGGGAGTCGCCATGCCGTATTTGCGCCTGAAGCGCTCTACTCGGCCGGCGCTGTCGATCAGCTTCTGCTTGCCGGTGAAGAACGGGTGGCAGGCCGAGCAGATGTCGATCTTGAAGCTGCCGCGTGTGGAACGGGTCTTGATGACGTTTCCACAGGCGCACTCGATGGTGACGTCCTCGTACTTAGGGTGTATCTTGTCCTTCATTGCATCTACCTCGCAGGTATAAAAAAGCCGCCGCACTCCAAAACCTGCGCGACGAGGGCACCATACTACCCGCCCGGCTCCGCTTGTCAAGACCTTTCCCTTTCGAGCATTTCGCGCTTTCACTTAGCCCGCCTGATCAGGTTCGAGTGTGCACCATGAGCCCGACCTGGCTACCCAAATAGATTTGATTTCTATGATCTTGCCGATCCTGCTATCACACAATCGCTCCTTGACGCCAGACTGATATCTGTACTAGCTTCAACCCGGGAAAACAGATGCCCTCAAATTCCGGCAAAGAAACAAACCAACTTCACGACCTGATAGTGTTCAGTGATCTCCACCTCGGAGAGGGCAGAAACAACCGAACCCGCAGGTATTCTCCCATGGAGGATTTCTTCTACGACGAAGCCTTCGCTCGCCTTCTTATGACGCTGATGAAGCAATATGAAGAAGACCCGTCTCGATTGGTATTGGTATTGAATGGTGACGTCTTTGATTTTTTGACGATTAGCACGATTCCCGATCAGAAACAGCTGGATAATATGGGCATCAGCGTCTCCGCCACAGAGCGACGTTTCGGCTTGGATCCGACTCCCAAGAAGTCCGTATTCAAGCTGGACATGATCATTTCCGGACACAAGCCTTTTTTTGAAGCCCTGGCTTCTTTTGTGTCAGCCGGTCATAAGATCGAGATTCTGCGCGGCAACCACGACCTGGAGCTTTTCTTCGAGCGGGTCCAGCAACATATCCGCCAACGCCTTACAGAGTTCGCCGGAGGCCCCAGTCAAAACCAAGTGCATAATCAAATCCGGTTTCATCAGTGGTTCTACCTGGAACCCGAGCGTATTTACATCGAGCACGGCAACCAATACGAGCCGTCTAACAGCATTCGTTACCCGCTTAGCCCAATCCTGTCCGGTAAAAGCCCGGACGGTGAAATTCTTCTGGACTATCCCCTGGGTTCGCTGTTCGTCCGCTACTTTTACAACCACGTGCATCGGTTGAACCCTTACGCACCTCGGGTTATTTCATTCGAGCAGTACCTTACCTTCCTGAGACACTATAATTTGTTCGACATGTTCAGATTGGCCAAGGTTCACTATCCCTTTCTTGTCTCGGCTATGAGACACAAATCGCTCAGGGGAAGCTCTGGCTCATCCTCGAAGGCTAACGCCAAACAGGACGCGGAATTCAAGTTATTGGAGGAGAGCACCGAACCCAAAGATCTTTACGAGAAGTTGAACCGAATCAAGGTTCATCCTATGACGGCTTCCAAGTTGGCTATGGCAAAGGAAATGTTGGGCCCTGTCGTTCGCCGTTCGATCTTTGTTGCCGCGGTGTCAATCGGCATACTTTACGTTTGGATGGTCCTGCTCAATGTCGTTCAGGCTCCCATGCTGGGAGAAAGTATTCTGCTCAGAGCTTTGCTTCTTTTCATATTCTCATTAGCAACCCTCGCGGGATTGCTGTGGGTCCTCAATAAACTGATCCACAAGCTCCGTCGTTCAGTCGACATCACGGTCAGCACGTGCGTCAAGAGCGCGGGCCGCATAACGCAGATGACCGGCGTACGAATGGTTCTCATGGGTCATACCCACGAGGTGGATATACGAGAGGTCGCACAGGGCAAGGCAATCTACGCCAATTCCGGAACCTGGATATCGGTGCACAATCCCTGGAGTAACCTGGTGCCGGAAGCGCGGCGACTGACCTTTCTCTACGTGAAGGACGATCAGGTTCAAATATGTCGCTGGAATGATGATGCCAACCGGGTAGACGAGGTGCCCATGTTTACTGTCTCAGGCGAGCAGGTGCTCGAACCGATTCATGCGGGCCTGTCCATTCCACCATCGGGACGATCGAGTTCAACACACAGGAATTAATTACCAGGTTCAATCTTGTTGAACGATCAATAGCGCGGACTACCGCTTTCTTACTGATTCATCGACTCCAAGAACTCCTGATTGGTCTGGGTGCGGCTGATCTTGGAGAGCAGAAACTCCATCGAGTCAATCACGTTGAGCGGGTGCAGGAGCTGGCGCAAAATCCAGACGCGATTGAGGGTGGTGTCCTCCATAAGCAGCTCTTCCTTGCGGGTCGAGGATGCGTTGATGTCCAGGCAGGGGAAGATGCGCTTCTCCATCAGCTTGCGATCCAGTCGCATCTCGGAGTTGCCGGTGCCCTTGAACTCTTCGAAAATTACTTCGTCCATGCGAGAACCGGTGTCCACCAAGGCTGTGCCGATAATGGTCAGAGAGCCGCCGCCCTCGATGTTGCGGGCCGCACCGAAGAAACGCTTGGGCTTGTGCAGAGCATTTGAGTCGACGCCGCCGGACAGAATCTTGCCGGAAGGCGGCACCACCGCGTTGTAGGCCCGGGCCAGACGCGTTATCGAATCCAGCAGGATGACCACGTCCTTGTTGTGCTCGACCATGCGCTTGGCCTTTTCGATCACCATCTCGGCGACCTGGACATGGCGTTGGGCGGGTTCGTCGAATGTCGAACTGACCACCTCGCCGTGAACCGAGCGCTCCATGTCGGTGACTTCCTCGGGTCGCTCGTCGATCAGCAGCACCATCAGCTCGACTTCCTTGTGGTTGTGCGCCAAGGCGTGGGCTATGTCCTGAAGCAAGACCGTCTTGCCGGCCCGCGGCGGGCTGACGATCAGGCAACGCTGACCCTTGCCGATCGGAACCAGCAAATCGATGATACGCGTCGAGAAGTTCTTCGGATCGTACTCGAGCTGGAAGCGCTCATCGGGGTAGAGCGGCGTCAGGTTATCGAAAAGAATCTTGTCGCGGGCTACATCGGGATCTTCGAAGTTGATCACCTCAACCTTGAGCATGGCGAAGTATCGTTCGCCTTCCTTGGGAGGCCGGACTTGTCCCGAGACGGTGTCGCCGGTCTTGAGGTTAAAGCGCCTGATCTGCGAGGGAGATACGTAGATATCGTCCGGACCGGGCAAGTAGTTGTAGTCGGGTGAACGCAGAAAACCGAATCCGTCCGGTAAAATCTCCAGCACTCCTTCTCCATAGATGTGCCCGTTCTTTTCTGTCTGGGCCTGCAAGAGCGCGAAGATCAACTCCGACTTGCGCATGCCGCCGGCGCCCTGAACTTTCAAATCCTTGGCGAGCTTGTTGAGCTCACTGATCTTCATGTTCTTGAGTTCCTTGAGATTCATACTTCCTCCTTGAGGCAGATGTGGCTTTGACGAGAGCAAAGCGGTTGGAAGAGTTATTGAGGGGTCCGGAAGACTGCCTAATCACCTATTTGTAAACGCTTATAAAAGAAGGATTGTAAAAAAGAGCATCCGTAAAACGCGAGAACAGTAAGGTGGCCAAGGATGCTTGTCAAGCTAAAAGCGAAAAAAATCGGATGGACCTGTCCTTGTCCCCGGCTCTCCCGGGAGGTATGCTACGCTTTGGATGAATCGTGATTTGGCCAAAGCCCGGATCCAGGAACTAAGCGGGCAAATCCTCGAGCACAACCGGCGCTACTACGTCGAGGACAATCCGACCATCTCGGACGCGGCCTACGATCGTCTGATGCGAGAGCTTTTCGAACTCGAGAAAGAGCACCCCGATCTGGCGGCTCCCGATTCGCCCACCCATAGGATTGGTGCGCCGCCCTTGAAGTCTTTCGCCGAAATCACCCATCCCAGCCCGATGCTCAGCCTGCAGAATGCTTTCAGCGACGAGGAACTTACGGAGTTCGACGAGCGTCTGCGCAAAGCACTCGATCACCCCGGCCCCGTCGAGTACATGGCCGAACCAAAACTGGACGGCGTGGCCATCGAGTTATGCTATGAAGCCGGCCTGCTTTCCAGCGCGGCCACCCGCGGCGACGGTATCACCGGCGAGGATGTCACCCGAAACGCCCGCACCATAAAGTCGCTGCCGCTGCGGCTTGGGTCTGCCCGAAACATACCCCAGCCCGCGCGCCTGGTGGTTCGTGGTGAGGTCGTGATTTTGAAAAAAGACTTCGAGAAACTCAACGCAGAACAGCTTGCCGCGGGCGGGCGAACTTTCGCCAATCCTCGCAACGCGGCGGCGGGTTCGCTCAGGCAACTCGACTCGCGCATAACCGCCACTCGCCCTTTGACGGCATTCATCTATGCCCCGGCCATCGAGCTACCCGGCATCGAAAACCAGGCCCGGTTTCTTGCGACCCTTTCCGAAATGGGATTTCTGGTGAACGATCGCTCCCGCAAATGTGCGGGAATCGAACAGGTACTCGCGGCCCGTGACGATCTGTTGAAACATCGCTTCGACTTGCCCTACGAGGTCGACGGCCTGGTAGTCAAGGTCAACGACTTTTCGCTCCAGAAGCGACTGGGAGCCATCTCGCGCTCACCGCGCTGGGCCATGGCCTACAAATTGCCGCCTGTGCAGGAGACCACGGTCGTACGCGATATTGTGGTGCAGGTCGGCCGGACCGGGGCACTGACGCCGGTGGCGCTGCTCGAGCCTGTCTGGATCTCCGGAGCCGAGGTCTCCCGGGCAACCTTGCACAACCAGGACGAGATCGATCGCAAGGATATCAGGCGCGGCGACAGCGTGCTCGTCCAGCGGGCAGGGGACGTCATTCCCGAGGTGGTGGCCGTGATCAAGGAGTCGCGCCGGGGAAATCCCGAGCGCTTTCAGATACCCGCAAACTGTCCTGTCTGCGGAGCTCGGGCGATACGCGAGGAGGGCGAAGCCGTCCGCCGTTGCAGCAACTCTAGCTGCCCGGCCCAGCTCCGGGCCGGACTGAGACACTTTGCCTCACGCGGGGCAATGGACATCGACGGGCTGGGCGAGAGGATCATCGACCAGCTCGTCGAACGCGACCTGGTAAATGACGCCGCCGATCTTTATCGGCTTGACGCCCTGACACTGAGGTCACTCGAACGCCTGGCCGACAAGTCAGCCGACAACCTGGTGCGAGCCATCGAGGCCGGAAAACATCCTTCCCTGCAAAGGTTGATCTATGCCCTGGGTATTCGTCACGTTGGAGAACACGTGGCGGGGCTTCTGGCACACGAACTGGGATCGATAGACGCCCTTAAGCTCGCCGACAGGGAACGACTGGAGGCCATCGACGGCATCGGCCCCGAGGTGGCCGGCAGCTTGATCACTTTCTTCGAGCAACCCCAGAACAACGCGCTGCTCGAGCGCTTACTGCAGGCGGGAGTCCGCCCAGTAGCTCCCGAGTCAAAGCCCGCGGCCGGCGGAGGCGCCGACGCCGCGTCAGCGCTGGAGGGAAAGAGTGTAGTAATAACCGGCACGCTTTCGAAAATGGGCCGCAGGCAAGCTAAGGAACTAATCCAGGCACTCGGAGGCAGGGTGACCGGCTCATTGAGCAAGAAGACCGACCTGCTCGTCGCCGGTGACAATCCCGGCTCGAAGATCGATCGGGCCCGGCAACTCGGCATCGCGATTATCGATGAGATCGAGTTCAATAAACTCGCGGGACGATAAGTTTCCATGAACATTCATCGGCATCTCGGGTCATCGGCTAAGACCGATTTTTATGACCTGCTCTGCGACGTACGGCACCCGGCACGCTATTCCGGCGGCGAAGTGAACTCGGTCGTCAAGGACCCGGCGACGGTGGGTTGCCGGGTCGCCTTGATTTATCCCGACCTGTACGACCTGGGTATGAGTTATCTCGGCCTGCAGGTGCTCTACCACGAGCTCAACAGCCAGCCGGATATCTGGGCCGAGCGGGCCTTCGCACCCGACCTCGACATGCAGGCGGCCCTGCTGAAGGCCGGTCTACCGTTGGCTTCGCTGGAGTCCGGCAGCGCGCTTTCCGATTTCGACATGTTGGGCTTCAGCCTGCAACACGAGCTGAACTACCCGGACGTATTGGCCATGCTCGGCATGAGCGGTATACCTTTGCGTGCAGCGCAACGCGGTCCTCGACATCCGCTGGTGGTGGCGGGCGGTCCGGGCGCCTCGAACCCCGAGCCGCTGGCCCCGGCTCTGGACGCGGTCTTTTTAGGCGACGGTGAGCAAGGTGCTGTCGAGTTGGCGAGGACAATAGGAGAAGGCCGCAGATTGGGCCTTGCCAGAAATGAGATTCTAAAGCGCTTGATGGGGATTCCGGGTGTCTATATACCTTCCCTCTACGAGATGTCCTGGAGTTCGAACGGCAGGCTCCAAGGAGTGACTCCGCTTCGGGGCGCGCCTGCCGTGGTGCATCGCAGGTTGATAGCCGATCTCAACCAGCTTTCGCTCCCGGAAAGGCCAATCGTACCCAATCGCACAGTGCACGATCGCCTGGCCGTCGAGATCCAGCGCGGATGCACGCGCGGTTGCCGCTTCTGCCAAGCAGGCATGATCAACCGGCCGGTGAGACAACGAAATGCAAGCCGCATTCTGAGCGCGGTCGATAGCGGCCTTGCCGGCAGCGGGTTTGGCCAGGTTTCTCTCCTGAGCCTTTCGGCGGGCGATCATCCAAATATCCAAAGAATACTCCAGGAGTTTTTCGCCCGTCATGCAAACGAGCGCATAGCGGCCAGCCTGCCCTCGTTGCGCGCCGATACATTGACGCCCGGCCTTGCGCAAATCGTGAAGACGGTGCGCAAATCGGGTTTTACCATCGCCCCCGAGGCCGGCAGCGAACGCCTGCGCAAGGTGATCAACAAGAACATCAGCGACGAGGACATACTCTCGGCGGCAGGCGGCGCCTTCGCCGCCGGTTGGCGTCTTATCAAGCTTTACTTCATGGTGGGATTGCCGACCGAGACGGAACGAGACCGGGACGCCATCGTCGAGATAGTCTCCCGCATCCGGTCGCTTGGTTCGGGCGGGCGTATCAACGTGGGTATTTCCACCTTCGTACCCAAGGCTCATACGCCCTTCCAGTGGGAGAGAATGATCTCCGCCAGCGAGGCCCGCCGGATCCACGACACTTTAAAGAGAAGACTTTCCGCCCTGCCGGGCGTCAAGGTCGGCCGGGCGCCAACCGAAATGAGCCAGGCCGAGGGGATCTTAGCCAGGGGCGACCGGCGACTGTTCGGAGCTTTAGAAAACCTGGCCCAAGCAGGCCAGCGCCTGGCAGGCTGGAGCGAGCACTTCGACGAGCAAAAGTTCGCGCGCGCTTTCGCGCCCCTGGCTTCGGGCGGCGCGCCGGGCGAGTTTTTGAGCGAGCGCCAACCGGATGAACGCTTGCCATGGGATCATCTCGACATGGGACCCGACAAGGAGTTCTTGCTGGCAGAGCGCGAGCGAGCACTGTCCATGAACCAGACGCCGGAGCCCACTCCGGATTGCGCCACGGACGGCTGCTACGACTGTGGGGCCTGCCGGGCAGAGGGTTTGGCCCCGGTTCTCGACACTCCCATGCCCCCGGTGGTTCATCAGCCGACTCCAAGGGCCATGTCAGCGCCCGCCGGGCACCAGGATTTGAGGATCCGCCTGGTGCTGTCCAAGGAGGGGTCGGCCACCTGCCTGAGTCACATCGATTTCATGGAACAGTTGACCAAGGCCGTAAGGCGAGCCGGCTGGCCGCTTAGTTATTCGCGCGGTTTCCATCCCAAGCCGCGCATGTCCTTCGGACCGGCTTGCCAGGTAGGCGTCATCAGCCTCAGCGAAGTGGTAGACGTGGCGCTTGCGGACCCATTGACAGACGGCCCAAACGTTTTGATAGAGCGCCTATCGGCAACACTACCCGACGGCATGCGCCTGCTGAACGGGACGCAGCTTGCACCCGGCACGCCCTCGGTCATGCGCCGGGCAAAGGCAGTACGTTACATTTTTCATTCGCCCGGCACAAATTGCCGGGATGCCGTCCTCGATGCAATTCAGGCTATTCTGGAACGCAGCAGTTGGAATCACTCCCGGATCGTCAAGGGCAACCGAAAGACTGTCGATCTACGCCCCAGTATAAGGCGATTGGAAATACTCGATTCCACGTCTCCGACAAGAGTCGTTTGCGAGCTTTGGCTGAATCGGGGCTCCAGCGCGCGACCGTATGAGATCGCGCGCGAGATCTGGGGCGACGCCAGGGTTGTGATCATACGCAAGGAGTTGCTTTTTTCGGAAGACGTCCAATGATATGCTAAGAACATGAGCATACGCCTGATCATCAACGCCACCCAGCGCGAACGGCGAGTGGCCCTGATCGAGAAAGACTCACTGGCCGAACTGTACATCGAGCGCCCCAGCGGAAAGGGCCTGGTCGGCAATATTTACAGGGGCAAGGTGGTTCGCGTGCTGGCCGGAATGGACGCCTCTTTCGTGGACGTGGGACTCGACAAGGCCGGGTTCCTGTACGTCTCGGATGTCGCCAAGCCGCCCTCTTCTTCTGAACTGGGCCTGGTGACCGAGGACGATCCGGACGAAGACAACGAGCCCGGGCGGCGCATCCAGGCGCCCTTGCAGACCATGACGCCCGACTACGCGGTCCAGCCGCCGCGCATCAGCGATCTGCTGCACAGCGGACAGGAGATCCTGGTTCAGGTGGCCAAGGCCCCGATCGGCACCAAGGGAGCCCGCCTGACCACGCACATCACACTGCCGGGGCGCTTGCTGGTGTTCTTGCCCACCGTCGATCACATCGGCATCTCGCGCAGGATTGAATCCGAGTCAGAACGGCGCCGACTGCGCGATATCGTAGCCGGGATGCGGCCCAAAGAAACCGGCTTCATTATCCGCACCGCGGCCGAGGGCGCCGACGAGGCCTCCCTGGCTGCCGATATGGCGTTCTTGACCCGCCTCTGGGAAGACGTCGTCGAGCGCAATCGAAAGGTCGGCGCGCCTGCCAAGATATACCAGGATCTCGATCTGATCCGTCGCGTGACCCGCGATCTATTCACCGCCGATATAGATCGTTTGATCATCGACGATCCGCACGAGCATGCCCAGCTTCTGGAGTTCGTGCGCACCTTCATGCCGGCCTTGGCTCAGCGGGTGGAACTGTACACAGGCTCCGAGCCCTTGTTCGACTCGCTGGGCATCGAGGTGGAGATCACCCGCGCCTTAGATCGCAAGGTCTGGCTCAAGAGCGGAGGATACATCGTCATCGACCAGACCGAAGCACTGACCGCCATAGACGTCAACACCGGCCGCTACGTCGGCAAGCACAACCTCGAGGACACCATCACCAAGATCAATCTCGAGGCCGTCAAGGAGATCGTCTGTCAGCTGAGATTGCGCGATCTCGGCGGGATCATCATCATCGACTTCATCGACATGGAAAGGCAGGGAGACCGGGACAAAGTCTACAGCGCCCTGCAGGAGGCACTCGGAGGCCACCGGGCCCGGACAAACATCCTGAAGATATCCGAGTTGGGATTGGTCGAGATGACCCGCAAGCGAGTCCGCGAGAGCCTTTCGCGCTCATTAACCCAAACCTGTCCTTATTGCGACGGGACCGGGCGGATAAAATCCCCTACCACCGTGTGTTACGAGATCCTGCATGCAGTCGAGCGCGAGGCCGGCGGGCGCCGGGGAGCGGCGATCGCTATGGTCAACCCGGCCGTTTGCAACTGGCTGATCGACGAAGAACAGGACGCGGTCGAGGCGCTCGAGAACCGCCTCGGCATAGAAATCCGTGTCGATTCGTCGCCCGATTTTCACCAGGAACAATTCGTCGTTCGTTTCGACCAGGATGCCGGCGAAAGAGAGTAACTGCGTTTGGCTATGGATGGATTCTTGATCTATCCGCGAAGCTGCGCTATATACCAACAAGGAAGCAAAGAGCGGATTTCTTTGAGGGTCTGATGGACGCGAGCGTTGTACGCAAGACGCTTGAGCTGAACCCGAAGCTGCTGCGTTCGTTGAAGAGCGTCGCCGGGCAGACCGGGCTCGATCTGAACGGGCTGGTGAACTTGGCCTTGTACGAACTACTCGTCCGGCTCGGTCACGTGTCCTCCCAGGCCGTCAAAATGCACCCCCCCGAGGGAGCCGACCTGTTTGAAAGGATCGAGCCGGCTCCGCCTCCGATACGAAGATCGGAAGGCATGCCATCGCAACGACCGGCCGCTCCGCGGCATGATGTCAGGAAACCCGCCGGGCAGGCCATCGGCAAGATACGACAAGACACACTCTATTTTCAGGTCGATGACGAGGAATACGTGCCGATCAGAAAAAAGGTCTTTCTGGTCGGACGCGGATCCAAGTGCGACTATATTCTCAAGCATCGTGGGGTGTCGCGCGAGCATGCCGTGATCACTCGCGAGCGCGGAGGTTGGTTCATCGAGGATCTGAATTCGGCCAACGGCGTATGGCTGGACGGAGAGCAGATCGGCAAGCACAAACTCTCAGGCGGTGACGAGATCCATATCTCCAATCACCTGATCCGCTTCACTATCCGGCCCGGCTGATTTATACCGTCAATCCTCCCGCTCTTCCAGCCGGCGCCGACCGATCCACATGGGAATCAAGGCACAAGCCACTGCCAGCAACAAGAGCGCCGCTAAAGAGAACCAAAACCAGCCCGGGTGACCGATCGGGACATCCGGCCGCTCGGGTACCCTGTAGAGCACGTAGCTAGGGTAGACACTGGCGGAGATGAACAAGAAGACAAAGGACAAGGAAGTCGTCATGAAAGTAATTCCTCCGAGCCCGGTGGGAATCTTGGCCGGGTTCTCGGCGGTAAAACGCGGAAAAACAGCCCCCAGGCCGACGCCCAGGCTGCATACCGCCAGCGCCAGCGCCAGATTCAGCGCCACCGACAGGACGCCGAAGACCAGCGGCACTCCGATCACGGCGCAAGACATAATCGACAACAGCATGGCCAATCCCGCCAACGGCGCCAAGTGAATTAGCAACTTGGCGTGCAGGAATTCGGCCAGTGTTACGGGCGCCGTACGCACTATCCAAAAGGCGCGCCCCTCGAGACTGACGGCCGGAAAAACAAAACGCACGGCGATGCCGGATACGACCAGACCCATCAAGACGTGATTGACAGTGTATAGCGTGAACCAACTGAAATCGGCGGCCCGCAAGTAGATGAAGTTCATTATGTACACGGCGGCCAGGGCACCCAGTAGCAAAAGTTGCAACCACTGGCTGGTGTCGCGCAGAAAGACCCTGGTATCCTTGGAGAGCAGGGATCCCGTACAACCCGGCCGCACCAGGGCCAGGCGATCCAGCCATGACCCAAGCAGGCGTTCCCGCCTGGGCAGCCCGTTAAGCTTCGGCATGCTGCGCACGCGCCCTTCCTGGGCACGGGCAAAAGATCCCCGAAACATCAAGGTGCAAATCCAGGCGCTCAGCGCCATCAGCGCTGCCGCGGTCGTCCAGATAGCCGCTGCGGGTAAGAACATCCGCTGCGATTCGCCCAGCAACAGCGGAAACAAGGCATCTGTCATCCAGCGCGTAGGCAAAAAGCTCGTTTCCGGGGCGCGAAAGATGTTGAGGAAATCCATCATCGAGCCGAACGAATCAGCATCCAGCAGTTGCTCGGGCTTCATGGCGCGCATCAACAGGTAAAGGAACACGAACCCCACTACGACCAGGAAGACGAGCAGATCTCGCGAGCGCCGAGCGGAAAAGATCCGTGTCAGCACCGTGGCGATCACCGCCCCGGCGCAGGCTGGAATCAAGATCAGTCCAGGAAACAAGAGCAGCACCGCCAGATAGAACGAGAACGAGGCGTTATAGACCGTGCCATAGGCTACGAAAACGGGCAGGCCGAAAAATACGACCATCCAGGAAGAGTGCAAGGTCATCTCGAGCAGGCGGGCAAAATACAGCGGGCCGACCTGCACAGGGGCGGCCATGAGCAGGCCGAGATCCTCCGACATGAAAAACACGGCGAAGGAAGAAATGGTGGTGGATATCAGTAAAATGGAAAGCAACACCAGCAACACAAGCGACATCAGCTTGCGCGGGATCAACGCCCCGATTAACTCGACTTCGAGACAACGGCCGAGAAACCAGGCCGAAACCATGTAGATGCCTACCGTGCAAGCCAAACCAAGTGCGCCGAAGAAGACAAGCCTAAAAGTACGGCTCTTTCTCATACCGCGGACCTTGGGCCAAAGCAGCAGCAGAAAGACGCGCAAGGCCGCCATCACACCTTGAACCCTTTCAGCATGGCCCTAACGTCCGCTCCACCGGTCAGGCGCAGGAACAGATCCTGCAGACCCGCGCTTTCGCCGCCGGCCTGGGCATGAATCTGCTGCATGTCGCCTTGCGCAACAATCCGGCCCTTGTTGATAATGGCCACACGGTCGCACAATTCTTCGGCCACTTCGAGCGTGTGAGTCGAAAGAAACACCGTGCCGCCGCTCTCGCGGCAGAAGTTTACAAAAATTGTCTTGATCAAGGCCGCTCCGCGCGGATCCAGCCCCACCATCGGCTCGTCCACGACGACTACCCGCGGGTGGTGCAGAAGAGCCGCGGCCATCGTCAGGCGTTGCTTCATGCCGTGCGAGTAGCTCTCGATCAACTCCCCCGACCAGCGCCCGAGTTCGAAAAGCTCGAGCAACTCATCGGCCCTGTACTCGGCCGTCCGTCTCCCGCTGGCGTATAGTCCCGCCACGAACAGCAGAAACTCCCGCCCGCTGAGCTTCTCGTACAGGAAAGGCCTGTCCGGAATGTAACCGATCAGGCGCTTGGCGGCGACGGGTTCACGCCCGATGTCCAGGCCGCCGATGGTCACCCGTCCGGATGTCGGCCTCATCAGCCCCACCATGATCTTCATGGTTGTGGTCTTGCCTGCGCCGTTGGGGCCCAAGAAACCGAACACCTCGCCCGGCTGCACATCCAGTGAAAGGTCCCTAACGGCCTCGAATTTTCCAAAGCGCTTGGTGAGTTTTTCGATGATGATCACGGCCGCCGACCTTCCTTCCCCGGCTGCGGCAAGCGCAGCGCCGGTATGCGCATCAGGCCTGAAAGATCTTGAGCCTGATCGATTACTGGAAGAGCTTCCGTTTGCCGAACACCGGGCTCCTCCCTTCGCAGTTCAAGTCCCAGCGCCGTCTGCTCGGCGATGACGTTGCCGCTCTCGTCGATCCAACTATCCAGCACGAGACCGCCCGTGTTGCGCCGCAAGTGTATTGCAGGCAGTAATCCATTGCTGGTCTTTTTGGCCTCCGGTCCCAGTACTTCTATCACGGCTTCCTTGTTGCTAAAACTCTGCGGATCGAACAGGGTGACCTGGTAGCGTCTGCCCGGGGTGAGATCCTGAGCCGCCAGCAGACGCGGCAGGGCGAAGTCGAACATCGGCGCCTTGGCCAACTTGATATTCTTATGAATCTTCTCGGAGCCCAAATCGATTGACAGAGACAGGTCGTAATACGGGACCTCGACAGACGGGCTGCGTTCGTGCTTTTCCAGGCGGCCCATAATCTCTATCGACAGAAGATCCGACTCCATGTTCAAGTTGAAACTCGCAAAGGAACCCTCCCCGTCCAGCCGAATCCCGAGGCGCGACTGAATACGCTGGCGGCTGCCGCCGACAACGAAGGCCAGGCGGGAGTCCTGTTCGAAATCCCGACCGGAAAGGCTGGCGTGAACGCTGCCCAGGCGGCGGTTCTTGTAATAGGCCCCCATCCAGACCTCGAAATCGGCCAGCGAATCACCGAGCCCGAGCGGAGCGAGTTTGACGGCGCCAGTCGCTACTGGAGAAGTGCGAAACATGAACCACATCACACAAAGCCAGGCGAGCACAAAAACCAGGCCGAGTAAGTGCCAACCCGGGTGTACTCGCTCGAAATTGTTTCGCAGGCTAACTGTTTCCATGGACGTCTTGGACACGCAAACGGAGTAACACAGGCTCCCGTGGCGGGTCAAACCTGCACCGGTGGGTCTGGGTTGCCCCAATGAACGTTTTTGCTTGCTCGTATAACCTCACGATAATGTTGAATTATTATTCGCAAAGTACTGCGAGACTGGTATGCTTATTGCAGAACAACTATCATGTAGCTATGGAACTTAATGACCCAGTCAATCGAGGAAGAGCCATGACAAATAATACGAGCGACACTGCAACAAGTAAGAAACAGGTCGAGAAAGTCGAGAAGCAGCGCGCCGAGTTCGACGGCAAGCTTGCAGAATTGGAGATTAGCGCGAGAGAACTGGATCAGCGCGAGAAGAGCATCGACGCCGCGGCCGCCGAACTGACCGGGAAGATTACGGCCCTGGCCGAGGAGCACAAGCGACTGGACCAGCGCAAGAAAGATCTAGAGCGTAAGGCGCGGGAGATTGGCGACCGGCGCACCGGGATCGAGTCCGAGCGCAAAAAGCTGAACAAGGAAAAAGACGCGCTGCTTGAAGGCTTACGCGGCCTCGACTCACGCAGGGAAGAAATAGGGCGGCAGCAGGCCTATGACGAAGCACAGAAGGTCGCTTCGTTCCAGGTGCAGCCGCCCGCCGCCGGGGAGGCCGAGGCCTCGTCAAAATCCGACGACGCCAAAAACGTGGATAACAACAGGACCTGCCCGCGCCTGTCTGTTAAAGTGGACGTCACGCTGCACACCGAGCACAACTTCTACGCCGGACTCACCGAGAATATATCAGAGGGCGGGCTGTTCATCGCCACCCACGAGAACCTGCCGCTGGGTACACAGATGGACCTGACAGTAACCTTGCCCGAGCACGATCCCTTTAAGGTCAGCGGAGAGGTCCGCTGGCTGCGCGAGTACAATGATTTCACCTGCGACGTCGCCCCGGGGGTCGGTGTTGCCTTCACTGACCTTGAGGACGAACGACGCGAACTCATTCAACAGTTCATCCGCCAACGTTCCCCGTTGTTGTATGAGAGCTTCTAGCCCTGCTTGTTGACGGGGAACTTGAAATATGTTCAACGAACCGTATCAACGCAGGCTAGCCGCTGATCAAGCTTGTCCCGCGAATTCCGCGCATCTTAGCGGCCCCCCCGGCGTGCTTAATACGGCCCCAGTAGTTTGGCGTTAGTGTGGGGGTTGCGGGGCTGGATCTTGACATCTGCACAGGTGTTCAGTAACATGTGCCTGACAGGGAGGCGCTATGAGAGAGCTTACCGACAGGCAGCAGCTACTGCTTTCTTTCATCGAGGAATACGCACTCGATCACGGGTTCCCGCCCTCGATACGTGAGATGGCGGATCACATGGGCATCAGTTCGACCAACGGGGTCAACGATCACCTCAAGGCCCTCGAGCGCAAGGGTTACCTCTCGCGCGAGAAGGGTCTCAAGTCGCGCGCCATCCGCCTGGCGCGCCCCGCCATCCGGGCACAAGCCGAGGCGCGGGACGAAGGCGCGGCCGCATTGGTGCCGCTGCTGGGACGCGTGGCCGCCGGCCTGCCGCTGATCAGCGACGAGAATCTCGAAAGTGAGCTGCTGGTCGATCGCTCGCTGCTTCCGGCCAGCGGCAAGGTGTTCGCCTTGCGCGTCCATGGCGATTCAATGATCGGACGAGGTATTCTAGATCGAGATCTGGTGCTGGTTCGTTCCCAACAGAGCGCCGCCTCGGGCGACATGGTGGTTGCCATGCTGGACGGAGAAGTCACCGTCAAGACCTATCGCCGCAGCAGGGAGAGCGTCGTTCTCGAGCCCGCCAACCCGACATTCGAGCCAATCGTCATTCGCCGGCGCGACTTCGCCTCGGCCTCCATACTGGGTATCGTAACCGGAGTGTTGCGGCGCATCTGAGATTGAAGGGGCGGTTGGCGAACCGCCCCTGCGGCGCTTGACAACAATCGATCCTTCGGATACCACATGAGCGATGTTCCACGGTCGACGCATCGATCTCATTCAGGGTAATCCCCGAAACCGGGGCAACCCGGTCAAGATCCAGTTCGAAGGACGATCCATAGACGGCTTCGATGGCGAGCCTGTCGCCATGTGCCTGATCGCGGCCGGGATCGACGTCTTCGGCCGCAGTATCAAGTATCATCGCCCGCGCGGGCCATGGTGTCTTTCAGGCCACTGCAGCGGCTGTCTGATGCGCATCGACGGCATCCCCAACCAGCGCAGCTGCGAGATTCATTGTCGTTCGGGCATGCTAGTCGAGCGACAATCCGGCTGGCCCGGCACGGGCTTCGACATGCTGCGCGCGGTCGATTGGCTGAGCGGTGAGCGGCTTGATCATCACTCCATGTTCACCTCGTCGTCCACCATGAACCGTCTAGCGGCCCGCATCGTGCGCCGTTTTTCCGGATACGGCGATCCACCCAGCGCCGATCCCCCTGCTGCGGTTCCCATGAGAAAGCAGGACGCCAAGACGGTAATCATCGGCGCTGGAGCCGCCGGTTTGTCTGCCGCGCTGGCCCTGGCCTCCGCCGGGCACGAGCTTCTGCTCTTCGAAAGCAGCCGGCGGGTCGGAGGTCGCCTGCTGGACGCCGCGACCAGCATATCAGAACCCGGCGGCCGGGCAGACGACCAGATCGAAAGCGGTTGGAGTTGCCTGCAAAAAATTGAAAAACGCCTGGCCGATTCGTCCGGTATCGAGACTCATACAGGCACCGGAGTTCTTGCCGTATACCCGGGCGAGCGTTTCGAGGTTTTGGCCAGCAACTTAGAACAGACCTTTTTGGTGCGGGCCGAGCGTCTGATCATCTGCTCGGGCGCCTACGAGCAATTGCCGCTGTTTGCAAACAACGATCTGCCCGGGCTGTTCGGCATCAGGGCTCTCGACCGGCTTGTTTGCGGCTACGGAGTGGTTCCCGGAGAGCCCCTGGTTGTAGTGGGCGATTCTGAGCGTGCCTTGCGCCTGGCCGACCTGCTGGCCGAGAACGACTTGACTCTGAGCGGCGTAGTCACCAAGCGACGCGAGGGTGAAGCCATCGACCGGCTGCGGGCCCGCGGCGTACCGGTATTCTTCGACTACAAGCCGACAGGAGCCCGCGGCGGCCGCAGGTTGGACAGGATCGAGCTGGCGCCTGCGGGCGGACTAGAAGCCGATCTGATTCTCGACTGTCGGGCCTGCGCCATCGAGGCCCCGGCCGCGCCCGCCTACGAGCTTGCCTACCACGCCGGCTGTCGCGTCGGCTTCGCCTCGGACTCTGGCTATCAGGTAACTACCGAAGGCGACGGCATGACAAGCCACGGCAATATCTTCGCCGCCGGCCATTGCACAGGATCCCGATCGACCGAGGAAGCCCTGCTGCACGGCGAGCAAGCGGGACGGGCTTGCGCTCTTTCCATTCGGGAGGAGGAGTCATGAGCAAGACCATCGTTTGTCGCTGTGAGGACGTCAGCCTTTCAGACCTGGAAGACGCCTTCAAGCAGGGCTATCACGATCTGGAATCGCTCAAGCGCTACACCGGCTTCTCGACAGGCTTCTGCCAGGGTAAGGGTTGCACGGCTCACGCGGCCCGTTTTTTGGCCGGCCTGCAAGGCGGTGACGACATGGTGGCCGATCCGCCCAGGGTTCGACCGTTATTGCATCCTACACCGGCCATCCGCTTCGCGGGCGAGGACGACGGCGGCGGTGAGGAGAATACATGAAAGATCGCGCCGACCTGGTGATCATCGGCGGCGGGATCATCGGCCTCTCGCTGGCATACTATCTTTCGCGAATGGGCTTTAGCGACATCGTGGTGCTCGAGCAAGGCTACTTGTGTTTCGGAGCTTCGGGAAGAAACGGCGGCGGAGTCCGCCAGCAGTGGTCGACCGCCGATCACATCAAGCTTGCCCGTATGAGCGTGCGCCTGTTCCGCCAACTTGCGCGCGAGACAGGCTACAACATCTGGTTCAGACAGGGCGGCTACCTGTTCCTCGCCCGCGATGCCGAATCGGCTTCGGCGCTGTCTGCGAACGTCGAGCTGCAAAACAGTCTGGGAGTGCCGACTCGACTGATCGATGTCCGGGAGGCCAGACGCATCGTTCCCGGGCTCGCCGGCCGGAACGTTACGGCCTGCGCCTACAACTCGACCGACGGCGTGCTGTTTCCCTGGCCCGCCGTCTGGGGCATGGCCAAGACCGCCCGCCAGTTGGGCGTCGAGATAGAGACTTTTACCCGCCTGATTGGTATCGACGTTCATGACGGGCGCATCGCCAAGGTGATTACCAGCCGCGGTGCGATAGCAACCCGCAGGGTGATCAACGCGGCCGGGGGCTGGTCGGCGCAGGTCGCCCGCCTGGCGGGTTGCCAGTTGCCCAACCGTCCCTACCGGCACGAAATCCTGGTGAGTGAACCGCTCAGGCCTTTTCTGGATCCGATGCTGTGCGATCTTTCCGACGGCACCTACTTCTCCCAGACCATGCGCGGCGAGATCTGCGGCGGGCTTTCCGACCCCGAGGAACCTTCCTCGATGAATAGCGCTTCGAGCTTCAGGTTTCTCGGGCGCATGTGTCGCTCGATGACCCGTATGATGCCCAGGCTCGGCGGAGTCAAGATTCTGAGGCAATGGGCCGGCTACTACGACGAAACCCCGGACGGAAATCCGATACTGGGGCCTTCGAAAGAAGTCGAGGGATTCATCCAGTTCAACGGCTTCGGCGGGCACGGGTTCATGCTGGCGCCGGCCATCGGCAAGATTGGCGCCGAGTGGCTTCTGCGCGAAGCAGAACACGAGATCTTCAAGAAATACGCTCCCGATCGTTTCGGAAAAAACCCGGCGCCCAAAGAGTCTCTGGTGCTGGGCTGAGCCCGGGGTCCAGATGCGGAACAACAATCGCGCACCTCCCGATCCAGGCGCAGGATCGAGCCTACTGGTCCGGGAGGCCTACAGTCTTCACGCCGCTTACATCCATTCCCACCTGATCGCCATCATGAAAAACGAGGCTGACGCCTGGGACCTGACCCAGGAAACCTTCCTGCGTTACATCATTTTCACGAACCGCGGCGGCCGGGCCGATTATCCCCTGGGATTTCTTTATCGCACGGCTTCGCGCCTTGCCATCAAGCAGCTTGGCAGAAAACGCCGCCGGCAGGGAAAGCTGGCCGCGTCAGCCGAGGGCGAACGGCGAATCGAGGTCGTGGCCGGGCGACTCGAGGCCCGCTCGCTCCTTGGCGTAGTGATAGATCGTCTCGATCCATGGGGCAAGGTTGTGGCCAAGGCCATGTTGCAAGACGAAATGAGCACTTCGGAGATTTGCTTACACACGGGATTCAGCCGCGGCAGGGTGCGCCGCAGAATCTCGAAAATACGGGCGCTTGCAAAAAATATCGAGGCGACCGCAAAAAAAAGCGATCCGTTTCCGGTTCTCGGGTCCTCTATACAAGTGAGGAAACCACGAGACGGAGGGGAACTAGAATGAGTATGGACTCGCGAACCGGCAACGAACAGTATGACTCTTGCCCTAGGCAGATCGAGTTGCTTCAGTCCATGGACCCTGATTCTCGCTCGGAACGACTGGAGGTAGTGCGCGCGCACGTCAAACAATGCCTTCGTTGTTCGGGAATTATTGAGAAGATGACCTCCGAGCGGAGTGAATTCCTGGCGCGCCACCCGCTGGAGACCGTCTTGCCGCGGCTGTTCGATCGCGCGGAAGGAACACGCCGGGGCCTGCGCGACCTTCGCCCGCTTACGCTGCTCGCTCCCGCAGCCGCATTGCTCGCGTTGATTGTCGTGTTTGTGGCCTGGCCGGCACGGCACGGGCCCGGTCCGGCAACCACGCGCGTAAAGGGCCAGGTCTCGCTGCGGTTCTATGTCCAGCGCGGCGGGCGCAGCGTCGAGGCTCGCTCGGGAGAGATCTTTCACGCCGGCGACCGGATCCAGTTCGTATACAGTTCGGGTGCCAAGCGCTACCTGTTTCTGGCCAGCATCGACTCCGAGGGACAGGTATCCAACTTCAACTTTCAGGGGGCGCCCTACTCGGTGCCCATAGTCCCCGGCAACGAACAGGTGCTGCAGGGCAGCATCATCCTCGATGATCACCTGGGGCCGGAGAGGGTCTTCGCGGTCTTTTCGGACCAGCCGCTCGCCCAGGCCGAGATCGAGCGGGCGGCGGCGGACGCCTTTACGCATCTACGCCGAAAAGGAGAAGACATTACCGACATTGTACAACTGCCGCTTCCCCATCCCCAGGCCAGCGTGCTACTGGAAAAGAAATAGGCATAATAACTCCCCTTATATGTTATAATTTATGCTTGTCATTTTTGGCATTCTCGAATGAGAGGTTCCAAGGTGCAAGCAGCAAATCGAGCAAGGATTGTCTTTCTCTTTTTCATAATTTATGCATGTTTTGCACTCGCCTCCAGCCCTGCCCGGGCGCGATCGGCTCGCTGGGCGGTGGTGGCCGGAAACAACCTGGGCGGCGCGGAGCGCATCCCGCTGCGTTTCGCGGAGGAAGACGCGCGGCGCTTGGCCCGCGTGCTCACCAGCCTTGGCGGTTTCGAGCCCGACAGGGTGCAAATGCTTCTGGGAAAGTCGCCCCGTGAGTTCATCGAGGCCATCAGGCGCGCACAGCAGGGCATTGCCGCGATTGATCGCGATCGCAAGTCGATTTTGCTGATATATTACTCGGGCCACGCCGACGGTGAAAACCTCGACCTGGGCGACGAGCGTCTGGGCCTGGCCGAGTTGAAAAGCGAAGCGGCGGCGGCAGGATCGGACGTGTCGTTCATCGTTCTGGATGCCTGCTACTCGGGAGCGGCCGCCCGTGACAAGGGCGGCCGCAGCGCCCCTTCGTTTCTGCGATTCGCCGAGTCGCCGCGGGCCTCGGGCCGGGTGATCCTCACCTCGGCGGCCGCCTCGGAGCTGGCCCAGGAGTCGGACGAGATCGGCAGCTCTTTCTTCACCCACTACCTTGTCTCGGGCCTGATGGGCGACGCCGACCGCTCGGGCGATCGCCGGGTTACCTTGGCCGAGTTGTACCGCTACGTGTATGACCGCACGGTCAACCGCACGGTCGACACCCTGCCCGGCGTGCAGCACCCGGCTTTCTCCTACGATCTCGAGGGAGAGGGCAGCATCGTGCTGACCGATCTGAACAACGAGTCGACCGGGATCGTGCTGCCTGTGGAATCGGCCGGCAACTACCTGTTGTTCGACAGCGGCAACAGCACGGTGGTGGCAGAGTTGACCAAACACCCCGGCACCAGGCGCATGATTCCGCTTTCGCCCGGAAAATACGTATTGAAAAAACGGCTTTCCTCGCACCTGCTGGCCGCCGAGATACGGATTGCCTCGGGCGAGCTTATGACCATGACCGATCAAAGCATGCAACGGATCGAGTTCGACAGCCCCACCTCGAAGGGTTGGGATCTGGCGCTCGGCACCCGCGCCCGGCGCCTGGAAGCGCAGGCGCTGATGGGCTGGACTGCTTTCCTGCGCGCCCCGGCCGGCGGGATCTGGTCTGCGCCCGCAGCCGGAGCGGGAGTCATGCTCAGAGGCTGGCCGGCTCGCAACTGGAACACCCGCCTGTCGGTTGTCTCGGGGGCCTGGCGGCACTCGCTGCCGCTTCCCGAGCGGCGCTTGGGTTTTCTGCTCGTCTTTCTGGAAACCGCCTGTGATCTGGGCCGGGCGTTGGAGTACGGTCCCTTTGCGCTGGAGCTGGGCGGCCGGGCCCTGGTCGATTTCGTCCAGCGCCGTTTCGACTCGGGCGGCTACACCGGCAACGACCAGTCGGCAGGAGCCGGTCTTGGACCGTATGCGCTTTTCTCCGTGCGCCTGGGCCGGCTGCGACTGGCCGTCGATCTCTCGGCCGGCGCGCTTTTCTTCCCCGGCGCCGACAAGACGGTAGTCCCATACACATCCGGCGGGCTGACTCTAGGGCTCGGTATATGAGCGTGTTTTGCAGGCAGCTTTTCATCTGCGGCGCCCTGTTGATCGCTTACTCTGCCTGCGAGCTGACCGACGATATCTACCACCACGGAAAAGGATCCGTTCACGGCACGCTGGTCTCGGGCGGGGCGGTTGTGAGTGGCGCCGAAGTGAACTGGGTGGGCGCCGAATTCGATAGCGCGCCGGAACCTAGCGACGAGGACGGAAATTTCCTGCTGACCGGCGTACCCGCAGGACAACGCAAGCTGATGATTCGCGCGCCCGATCAATCCCTGGGGCTGCGCGTCTTGGTGACGGTGGTGGCCGGCAACAAATCCGAGCTGGGCGAGCTCGAACTGGATGCCGCCCCGAAACTTTCCGTGACCGTCACAGACCCCGATCTGGGTATAGAAGGCGTAAAGCTGCGTCTTACAGAAATTCCCGGCCTCGAGGTCGAAAGCGACCCGAGCGGCGCCGCCGAATTTCCCTGTGTTCCCCGAAGCGGCTGCTACACGCCGACTGCCGACGCTTCGCCCTATCCCTTCGCCTTCGCTGCCGATGATCCCGCCTGCCCGGAAAGCGAGGCCGACTGGCAGGCCGGCCTGCATCTTACGCCCGAGCAAAACGACGGCAACTCACTGCTAGCCCAGGTGCACAATGCCTACGCCGCGCTGCAAGAGCAGCTAGAGCCGCTCAGCGATTGCGACAGCGGCTGTTTCCTTCCCGGCTTCTGGCTGCAACAAGACGGTCCGCCCTGTCCATGGCCGATAGACGACATACACGAGACGGACGAAGTCCTTCTGGAAAATCTTTCAAAAACAGTAGACAGGCTGACCGCCCTCGATCGCTTCTCCGAGGGAAAGTGGTCCAAGCTTGCCTGCCCGGCGCCCGGCACCTGGGATTCAACCTGCAGCATCCAGGGTCGTTGCCTACCGGCAAGCCTTACCGGCGTAGGCTCCGCCACCGTCATGAAAAGCGGTACCGCCACCAAGACCTGCTTTCCCACTTTCAATGGACTTGTCATCATTCTGGATAGCGACCTCGATAACCTGGCCAACTGTCTGGATCCTAAGTTACTCCCGCTTGACGGAGATAAGAAATATATCTTCGTTGCACTGAATGTGCCTGCCTGGCCGGAAGATGCGCTGCTTACCAGGAACGGCCAGGACTATGATCTCTACCTGCGCGCCGAACTTCCACTAGACCCCGCAAGCCGGGGCTACGAACCGGAAATGGTTACCTGGGCGCTGATTCGCCTCGATTTTCCCGACCCCGCACCCACAGACCCCCTAATCAGGGTTCATTTGGCCTGGATATATCCCGTTGAATAACGGTCTGTTACAAAAAAAATAAACTTTTTTTCGATCGACGAGCCAAAACGGGCCTCTCGGATCCTCTTATGTTGGCGAGTGTCAGTCGCAAACGAGTGACCTGGAGGTCGCCATGAAACGCCGCTTATGTTTTATCTCGCTCTTTTTCTTTTCATGTCTTTCGGGCTGCGCGCTTGACCCGCCCGGCACTCCCCCCCCGGGCGGGGGTGCGCGGTCCGATTTTTTGTCCGAGAGCGCCTACGACGCCTGGGCATCTTATGACTCCCAGGGCGCCGTGGTCGACGAAGGAATGAACGAACTTTCCGAAGACAGCTCGATATCCACACAGAGCCGGATGCTCGCGCTCGGCGACTCCGGCGCCTCGTTGCACCCTGTGCTTGAGGCCGAACTCGAAAGCGCCTCCGACGACAGCCTGCTGGAAGTGGTGATCGCCGCGCGCACCGGCTACAAGCTCTCGGCGCTTCCGCGCTACCGGCGAGATCTGGATCCCGACGACGCTACGAATCTCGAGATCGAGACCGAGCGCCGCCTGGTGCAAAAGGCCGACGGCGAACTGCGGGCGATGGAGAGAGAGCCCCTGGTACGAGCCATAGAAAGCCTCAACGGCAAGATCGAAGCCGAGTACCGGGTAGGTAACGCTTTAACTGCCAAGATCACGGCC
>Ga0315535_1000332_pt1 | contig 32958 bp, 34 predicted proteins | sample SalMarSW160220MG_2_FD_203092 | JGI IMG/M metagenome (GOLD analysis project Ga0315535, IMG submission 203092) | Salt marsh sediment microbial communities from the Plum Island Ecosystem LTER, Massachusetts, United States - Salt Marsh Sediment SW1602-20 ... | reverse complement strand
TTTTTCTTATGGATGATATTTAGCGGCAGATGGTGGGGTTTGATCAATGTTTCCTGACAGGTGACAAATGCATATTCAAAAGCGCCTTTTAATTCTCTCACATTACCGGGCCACCAGTAATTCACCAACGCGTCCATTGTATCGTTGCTTATGCCCTGTATGTTTTTACCACTTTTTAGTTGATTCTTGCGAAAAAAGAATTCTGCTAAAAGGGGAATGTCTTCTATTCTTTCTCTCAAAGGCGGCAGGTTGATGGGGATGACATTAATTCTAAAATAAAAATCTTTCCGAATAACGCCTTCATCCACCAGCTTTGTCAAATTCCTGTTTGTTGCTGAAATAATACGAACATCAACAGGAATAGATTGACTGTCGCCCACGCGCTCTATCATTTTGTCTTCAATCACTCGTAAAAGTTTTACCTGCGTAGAAAGGGGTAAATCACCAATCTCATCAAGAAAGATATTGCCGCCATGGGCCTTTTCAAACCGGCCTTCCCTGTTTTTATAGGCACCCGTAAAAGCGCCTTTAACGTGTCCAAAAAGCTCACTTTCAAGAAGAGATTCCGTCAATGCTGCGCAATTGACCTTGACAAAGGCGCCTTTCTTGCGACCACTAATTTCGTGGATCGCTTTACAAACCAGTTCTTTCCCGGTCCCGCTTTCACCGTATATAATCACAGGTGCATCAGATTGTGCAGCATTTTCAATCAAATCGAATACCTGGCGCATGGAATGAGAAACACCGATGATTCCATGAAATCCGTCTTTTGATCTGAGCTCCCGGCGAAAGGCTGCAATTTGGTTATCTTTTTTAATAATTTCCGTAATATCGGCGATGGTTTCAACTGCCCCTATTACCTTTCCTTTGGCGTCATGAAGGATAGAGGCATTTTTTAATGCATGCATGAGGCTGCCGTCTTTTTTTACCAGCGTACAACTTCGTCGATCCATGCTTCCGGTATCAAACAGTACGCACCACTGGTCACCTTTCTTTTTGCGGGCCATTACAAATAAATTACAGTTTAACACATCACAAGTTTTTCCGATAAGGTCGTCTTTTGAATAGCCGGTAATCATTTCAAAGGCTTTATTCACAGAAATGATGCGACCGTGGGTATCCACAATCATGATACCGTCTTGAATCGTGTTCACAACCGTTTTCCAATATCTGTCCAACTCCTCTTCGACCATCAAATTTCCCCTGTTAAAATTTAATAGGTGTAAAATTTGCTTTTTTAGCATTTTAACAGGTTGATGGCAAGGGACATTTACACGAGATATTTTCTGAAACAGTTGCAGGTCAAGATATTATCGTACAAACGATATCAAGGAATTCATCCCTTTTAATCTGGCACTGAATTTGCAGAAAACCTTGACCATAAAAAAAAAAAGGAGTATTTGAGGTTTGAAACATAAAGCGGATCATATCCTCGATTGCAGAGGATCGATCACGGATATTTCTCTATTGAAGTTGGTACAGACATTTAGAGAAATGAAACCGAATGAAGTTTTAGAAATACTTGGAAGCAATTTAGATGCTCGCAGCGATCTATTCAAAGTTTTACCGAAGGATTCCTATGAGTTGATTTTTTTAGATGTTGTTGAGGAAGGGGATTATTTTTATCAAATTCAATTAAAAAAGAAAAAATAGGATGAAACGATGCCAGGAGAATCCATTACAATCAAAGGTAAAAAAGAAAGCGTTTTTTTAGAAAAGGTAAAAAAACTTCTTCCAGAAGGCGGAAACCTCAATCTCTGTTTGACCTGTGGTGCCTGTTCTTCCGGATGTCCGGCCACCGGCCTGGAAGATATGGATCCAAGAAAGTTTCTAAGGATGGCGGCCCTGGGCATGGACGAAGAAATTTTAAGTACCCCTTGGGTATGGATGTGTACCATGTGTCAGCGGTGTATTTATGTCTGTCCCATGAAAATCGATATCCCTCAACTGGTCTATAATGCCAGGGCATCATGGCCCAGAGAGGAGCGTCCCAAGGGTATCCTGGGTTCCTGTGACATGGCATTGAGAAACGACAGTTGCAGCGCCATGGGAACGTCCGAGGAAGACTTCAAGTTTGTGGTTGAAGACGTTCTCGAGGAATACCGGGAGGCACAGCCGGAGTTTAAGGATATGGAGGCGCCCATCGACAAACAGGGAGCCGAATTCTTTTTGAATCAGAATTCCAGGGAACCGGTGACCGAACCGGACGAACTGGTTCCCTTATGGAAAATTCTTCATCTGGCCGGTGTGGATTGGACGTATGGCAATAAAGGCTGGGCGGCGGAAAACTATTGCATGTTTTTGGCGGACGACCAAGCCTGGGAACACATTACCCGAACCACGGCGAAACAGGCGGATGACCTGGGATGTAAAATCTTTCTCAATACCGAGTGAGGTCATGTGACGTTCTCAGTCCGGGCCGGACTGAAAAAATTCAATATCGCGCATAATTTTGAGGTTAAGAACATTTATGAATATTATGCCAAATGGATACGGGAAGGAAGACTGAAGGTCAATTCAGACTGGAACAGAGATTTGAAGATCAAGTTTACGGTTCAGGATCCGTGCCAGATCGTGCGAAAAAGTTATGGCGATCCAATTGCGGAAGATCTGCGGTTTATCGTCAAATCAGTCGTGGGTGAAGAGAATTTCATCGATATGATTCCCAACCGGTCGAACAACTACTGTTGCGGCGGCGGCGGCGGTTTTCTACAATCAGGATATACCGATGCACGTCGTGCGTACGGCAAGATTAAAGCCGACCAGATTCTCGCGACAAAGGCCGATTATTGTATTGCGCCGTGCCACAATTGCCATGCCCAAATTCACGATTTGTCGGACCAGCGCGATCATGCATGGCAGACCGTTCATTTGTGGACGTTGATATGTCTTTCTTTAGGAATTCTCGGCCCAAACGAAAGAGAATACCTGGGAGATGATCTCAAAGAAGTTCTGGTTTTTCACCCGGAATCGGAAATGTAGGCTTTGGACCGGCAAAGGGAAAGACGGATCTTTAAACGATTTTACGAAATCTGAATAATGACAAAAGAGGAAGGAAACTTATGAGTTTTCAGAAACGATTATCATCAGGTGAATTTGTTGTGTTGGCTGAGATGAATACGCCCAAAGGAGTGGATATATCTGAGCTTGTTACCAATGCACGACGTATCAAAGGGCGTGTTGATGCCGTCATTGTTCCGGATATGGACAATGGCATCATGCGAATGAGTGCACTGGCCGGCGGTGTTCTCATGCATCAACAGGGAGTAGAATCCATCATTCATGTCTATTGCCGGGACCGTAACCGAATGGCGCTTCAAGGAGATATCCTGGCAGCCCATGTACTGGGTATTCAGAATCTCGTTGTTGTCCACAGTGAAGAAATGGTCAAGGGTGACCATCGAGATGCAAAACCGGTAGATGACCTGGATGAACTGGAGCTTTTAGGCGCCATTCAATCCTTACAGGAAGGTGTGGACATGGCGGGGTTTGAGTTGAATGGGAGTCCTTCATTTACCGTGGGATGCACCATTGCTCCCTCAGCTGGCCGTGATGCCTTTGACGAAGAACTGTCGCTTGCAAGAAAAAAGATTGAGGCGGGAGCCCAGTTTGTAATTACCCCCCCTGTTTATGATTTGGATCGCTTTGCTACGAATATGGATGCGTTTAAAACATTGGGGGTGCCGATTATTCCCACGGTTTTTCTTATAAAATCCGTGGGAATCGCCAGGTATATCTCAACCTACGAACCGGGCGCCCATATTTCAGAGGATATGATCAAACGGATTCGGAAAGCATCGGATACGGAAATGGAGTGTCTGCGGATTGCCGGAGAGACCGTTGCAGGCCTAAAAGAAGTTGCCCAGGGCGTTCATATCATTACCCTCGGCTGGGAATACCGGCTTCCTGAGATTCTGGGTTATGCAGGAATTTGACGGTTGTTTTTGTCATCTTATGGGTTCGATCAATAGCGGATTAAAAAGTAAAAATGATTTCAAACAGGCAACTAATATAAGATAAGGGTACACATGCAAGATCAAAATACGTTCAAACAAAATCATACGGTACTTGTAATTGGCGGGGGAGTTGGTGGTATTCGGGCTGCTATGGACCTGGCTGAATCGAATCGGGATGTGGTGTTGATAGACAAGTCATATTCCATCGGCGGGCTGATGACCCAACTGGACCGTACCTTTCCTACCAACAACTGCGATTTGTGCACCCTGTCTCCCAATTTGTCCGAAAGTGGTCGCCAGTTGCATATCGAGCTTCTGGCAATGACCCAGATTGCCGAAATCCAAGGGGAGGCAGGTGATTTTAAATTAAAATTAATTACGGAACCCCGATATATCGATCTGGATAAGTGTACGGCATGCGGTGATTGTTTTAAGAAATTTCCGGAATGTGTTCGTTTTACGCCGGGTCTCGATCACCGGGCGCCCACCTGTATGCGATATCCCCAGGCTATTCCCCATGCCTTTTCCATTGATATAGAAAAATGCAAAGATATTGATGCGCTGGTCAAGGTTTGCAAGGCGGGTGCAATCCTTCCTCAAGATGCCCAAAAGGTACGAGAGCTTCACGCCAGTGCCATTGTCCTTGCACCCGGCGCCGAAGTTTTCGATCCTACGAAATTGGATAGCCTTGGTTACGCAACCAACGCTGATGTGGTGACCAGTCTGGAGTATGAACGCATATTATCAGCTTCCGGACCCACCCAGGGGGAGCTTGTTCGTCTTTCAGATGGAAAACCACCCAAGAAAATTGCCTGGATTCAATGCGTGGGATCGCGCAGCCTTCATAAAGGCGCTGCTTCCTATTGTTCCAGCGCTTGTTGTATGTTCGCCCTGAAGGAGGCCATCGTTACCAAGGAGCGCTTTCAAGACTCCATCGAGACTTCCATTTTTTATATGGACATGAGAACATTCGGTAAAGACTATGAATTGTATTTAAATCGGGCCAAAGACGAATATGGCATTCGTTTGGTCCGAAGTCGCCCCCATAGTGTGTTGCTTGATTCGGAAACAGGATCTTTGTCCATTATATATACTCCCCATGACGGCAATGCCAATGTCACCGAAGATTTTGATATGGTGGTACTGTCCACCGGTTTCAAGATTTCCAGGGACGTTCAGGAACTGGCTGAAAAACTGGGGATCGAGTTGAATGAGCACCATTTTGCAAAAACAAATGGTTTCAGCCCGGTGGCCACTTCAATACCCGGCATTTATGCCTGTGGAATGTTCGAAAGTCCAAAGGACATTCCCGAAACCATGGTTCAGGCCAGTGCAGCAGCATATTGCGCGTCAAAAGATATTCGTATGCTTTCCGAACCTTCGGAAGCCGTGGAAGAATTTCCGCCGGAACGTGATGTTAGCCAGGAACCCCTTAAAATCGGTGTTTTTGTATGTGACTGCGGGTTAAACATCGGTGGGGTAATTAATGCACAGGGTTTGGCGGATTATGCCGGAACACTTCCCGATGTCAAGGTATCGGAAATGATCGGGCATGGATGCAGTCGGGAATCCTTGGCACGTATTGAAAACATTATTATCGAAAAGAATCTGAATCGGGTGGTCATCGGTGGGTGTTCGCCCAGAACTCACGAAACCAAATTTCAGGACATCCTTCGCCGGGCCGGTCTCAATAAATACCTTGTAGAAATCGCCAACATACGGGATCAGGATACATGGGTTCACTTTGATCAACCCGATGATGCATACAATAAGGCTCAAGAGCTGATTCGTATGGCGGTGACCAGTGTGGCCTTGTCTCGCCCGCTTACGGACAATGTGTTTTCCATGAACAAGGATGTCCTTGTGGTGGGCGGCGGCGTGACCGGAATGAACGCTGCGTTGAGTATGGCCGATATGGGATTTAAGGTGTATCTGGTTGAACGGTCCGTTGAGTTGGGAGGTGTTGCAAAAAAAATCCATAAGACCATCGAAGGGGATGATGTCCAAGGCTATATGACGGACCTAATTGATAGAACCACACAACATGATCGGATCGAGGTCATCACCAATGCATTTATTGTCGATCATACAGGGATGCCGGGTATGTTCAAAACCGGTTTCCAAGTCGCACCGCAGATGTTTTACAGACAGATTGGGCACGGCGTGACCATTTTGGCTACCGGAGCTCTGCCGAACCAACCCAAAGAATACCTTTTGGGAGAACATAAAAAGGTCATGACCCAACTCGATATGGATGAGATGCTTGAAATTCATCCGGATGAAATCAAGGATTTTTCAAATGTTGTCATGATCCAGTGCGTGGGATCCCGGTGTCCGGATAATCCTAACTGTTCACGTGTCTGTTGCCAATCTGCAGTTAAAAATGCGCTCAGGATGCTGGAACTCAATCCAGCCGCTCAGGTCTTTGTGTTGTATCGAGATATGCGAACCTATGGATTTTATGAAGATTATTATAAAAAGGCTCGTGAAAAGGGTGTTATTTTTGTCCGATATGAAACTGATGCCCTCCCCGAGGTTCAGGCCGATGACGAGCAGCTGAAAGTCACCTTTAATGATCCGATATTGAATCGAAAAGTATCGGTTTATGCGGACTGTCTTTGTCTGAGTACAGGGTTCATTGCCGATGAAGAATCTACGGAAGACCTGGGAAGAATATTCCACATTCCCAAAACCATTGACAACTATTTTCTCGAGGATCATGTCAAGCTCAGACCCGTAGACTTGTCGGTCCCGGGATTTTTTGTGGCCGGCACGGCCCATGCACCCAAGACCATTCGGGAGTGTATTGCCCAGGCCCTGGCTGCGGCCGGCAGAGCCCATTGCCTGTTGGCCAAAGATACGTTGAATCTTGGCGCTGCCATTGCACGGGTAGAAAAAGAGAAATGTGCGGCCTGTTTGATCTGTGTTCGGGCCTGTCCTTTTAACATCCCATTTATTAATGCGGACGGATATTCTCAAATCGATCCGGCCCAGTGCCATGGATGCGGAATATGTGCCGCTGAATGTCCGGCCAAGGCTATTCAGCTTATGCAATATGAAGACGATCAGATCATAGCCAAACTGGTCGGGCTTTTGGAAAGGGTGAACTAATGGAAAAATTTGAACCGATTATCGTGGCTTTTTGTTGCCATTATTGCGCCTATACGGCGGCAGATATGGCAGGGAGTAAACGACTTTGTTATCCTCCCAACGTCAAGATTATAAAGGTGCCCTGCTCCGGCAAGGTCGATGCCATTCACATTATGAAAGCCCTTGAAATGGGGGCAGACGGTGTCTACGTTGCAGGTTGTCTGGAGGGAGATTGTCATTTTAAAAGCGGCAATATCGAAGCGTCAAAACGGGTGACTTATATCAAAAAGTTACTTGACGAAATTGGCATTGGCGGAGAACGGGTGGAAATGATATTAATGTCGGCCGGCATGGGGGAACGTTTTGCACAGACGGCTGCCGATATGACGGAAAAAATCCGCAAACTGGGACCCAACCCGGTTAAATCCGCTTCCCCGGATAAAACACCTAACGCGGCATAATTATAACTTTTATATAAAAGGAGAGTGAACGACAATGATCACTGCTGAACGTAAACCAATGGAAGAACTCATTGAATGCCTGCGACCGTATCACCGCATTCTTCTTGTCGGATGCAACGAGTGCGTGACGGTTTGTTCGGCGGGAGGGAGAAAGGAGGTTGGAATTTTGTCTTCCGCCCTCCAGATGGCATTTATGAAAGAAGGAAAGACCCTCGAGGTCAAAGAAATGACTCTGGAAAGGCAATGCGATCCTGAATATATTGAAGAACTTGTCACACAGATTGATCAAGTAGAAGCGGTCATGTCCATGGCTTGCGGATGCGGGGTTCAGGAAATTGCCAGGCGGTTTAAAGCCAAGCCGGTTTTCCCGGCTGTGAACACAACGTTCATGGGCGCTTCGGAACGTCAGGGGGTGTGGGCTGAAAGATGCCAGGGATGCGGAGAGTGCGTTTTGGGATTGACCGGTGGGGTCTGTCCGATTGCGCGATGTTCCAAGCAGTTGTTGAACGGTCCTTGCGGTGGATCAACAAACGGCAAGTGTGAGGTGGATTCGGATATGGATTGCGCCTGGCAGCTCATCTGGGATCGGCTGAAAGCGTTGGGGATAGAAGATAGATACGAAGAAAATATAGCGGCAAAAGACTGGCGAACAGGTCGCGGCGGCGGACCCCGTAAAATAATAAGAGAGGATTTGGTAAAATGAAGACCGAAAGTGTACTGGAAAAAGTTTTTGCTTCAGGTGAGTTGGCGGTGACCTCCGAATGTGGGCCTCCACGGGGTGCTGTTCCGGAAAAGATCATCGAAAAAGCCAAAATGCTTCAAGGATATGTGGATGCGGTGAATGTTACGGATAACCAGACAGCCATGGTCCGGATGTCCAGTTTTGCCGCCTGTGTGTTTATTAAACAATTGGGAATGAGTCCCATCCTTCAGATGGTGACCAGAGACCGTAATCGGCTGGCCATGCAGGCGGACATCCTAGGTGCCTTTTCACACGGCATTAACACCATGCTCTGTTTATCGGGTGATCATCCCCACTTTGGCGATCACCCCATGGCAGCCAATGTGCATGACATCGATTCTGTTCAGTTCGTTCAAATGATCAGAGATATGCGGGATAAGGGGACTTTTCAGGGCGGAGACGATATTTTGAATCCACCCAAAATGTTTATCGGTGCGGCAGCCAACCCGTTTGCCGACCCTTTTGAGCTTCGGGTGGCTCGCCTGGCTAAAAAGATCAAAGCGGGAACCGATTTCATTCAAACCCAGTGTATCTACAACCTGGACAAATTTGAGAAATGGATGGAGGGTGTCCGGGACAGAGGGCTGCATGAAAAGGTCAATATTATGGCGGGAATTACGCCTATGAAAACCGTAGGAATGGCCAAATACATGAAAAACAGGGTGCCTGGAATGGATGTGCCGGATGAAATAATCAAACGTATGGCCGGTGTTCCCAAAGAAAAACAGCCGGAAGAAGGAATTAAAATCAGCGTGGAATCCATCGAGCGTCTAAAGACCGTGGAAGGCGTAAAAGGATTCCACATTATGGCTATTGAGTGGGAGCAGAAGGTTCCGGAGATTGTCGAAAGAGCCGGACTTCTTCCGAGACCGAAAGTTGATCTTTAATATATTTGTTGATTATATGGAAAAAATGTGCTGATTATTAAGAGAAGCGGACGGTCTATTATAAAATAGGAGGAGGTAAGTTAATGAGTGAAAAACAACTCATCTTAGTTGTAGATGATGACCCAGATCTGGTTGAATCCGTTGCCATGAAGGTGGAGAGTAATAATTTCCGGGTAGCCAAAGCTTACGACGGCATCGAGGCCTGGGAAAAAATTAAGGAAGATCGGCCGGACCTGATTATTCTAGATGTCATGATGCCGAGAAAAAACGGGTATGAGCTGTGTGATGAGCTAAAAAAGGACAATCAATACAAAGATATCGTCGTGGTGCTTCTTACCGCAGTGGGAGATGCTGTAACAACGACCCAGTATACCCATTTTGGCGGCAAAACAACCCTGGCTGACGATTTTATTCCAAAACCTATCGATCTGGACCGGCTGATGGAGATTGTCAAAGAAAACCTCGAATAGGCGGTTATCGTCTTCCGATATTGAAACAAAGCTTTTTAATATGGATGGTTCCGGTTAAAGGGGAAGATTTTTCTTCCCCTTTCTTCAACATTTTAATTCCTTATGAGCATCACTCAGACAGGTCTTAACAAAAAAATACGAATCAATGGTATTAAGCTCAGTACAGAACTGGTACAGATAAATCTTTTGAATGGTTCCCTTCCTGAGAATACTCGGCCTCTTTTTTTTCGACTTCTATCTCAAAATCAAATAAACATCCCATTTATTTTACTCTCCTGCATGGGAGAAAAGATTCTGGGATCATGCTGTGTTGAATCTGAAGATATCAACCGGATAAAAAAAGTGATTGATAAGGAACCTAACCTGAAGGAAAATATAAAATTTATATCGTCTGTAGGTGCTTTGTCCATATTTCCGCATCATTCGAACCTGAAACTGCTGGGTCTGTCCTTTTACCTCTTAGGCAAGCAAAACCTGCCGTTATATGGTCTGGCCTCATCCATATCTTCCCTGACCTTTATCACGGATTATTCACAATTGGACGAAGCTGTTTCAATTTTACTGGAATATATGGACCTTCCACCGAATCATGCCCCGTTCAGGCAGCAAGTTCATGTGATACAAAAGAAAAGGTAACAGGTCCGCCACAAAGACTCTAATACACCAAAATAATAATTTAATAGTATAGGAATTTTCTTTTTGGGCACAGATTATCAAGATTCTTAGATTGCAAAATAACAATACTATCTGTGTATATCTGCGAAAATCTGTGTCCTATTTAACTTGAGGAAAAAGCAGTGGAAACGATTGCCGTTTATTGGGAACCTAAGCCTAAAACATATGGATTTAAAGAAGTTATTGATTTATCTCTGCTGGATATTGAAATTAGACCGGGGAAAATGCCCCAATGGGGTCTTTGGCTTATGGAATTGGCAGATCTGGGTGTCGGTTTCCATCTAATCTTAGCAAAGTATTCGATGCATCAGAAATTACGATTGTATATTTTACTTGAGAAGCTTTGGGCAGATAGCGTATTATCTTATATTGGCAAGAAAATCGATCCGGATTCCGAAAAAGATTTTCATTTAAATTATCCAGTGGAACTCATAAGCTTTCAGGGGCCTCATTTCGGGGACAGATACGGGATCGCCGATACGGCTTTTAAAGCATTGGACGGGCAAGGGGTTCCGGTTTTAATAACAGTATGTTCCGGGGCCGCCGTTTACATTGTATTACCTGAAAAAAAGCTGCAGGATGCCAGGCCTCTTTTACTAGAAGCATTTGAAGTTCCATAACAATAAGACTTGGGGCTTCGCCTCCATTGGAATAGCGGAATGATATGAAATATATTACAGTAACCGAAGAGTTTGACTGGAGAATGAAGGTTTTCAATTCCCTGCCTTTTCCTTCCCTGATTCTTACAACGGACAAAGTCATTATCTCTGCAAATCAAGCCTTTCTGGAAAAAAAAAAAACCGATTTACAAAAGATTGTCGGCAAAACATGTCACCAGATTTTTTATGATACTGAAAAACCTTGTTCTCAGGCAATCTGTCCTTTTGCCAAGGTGATCGCCGAAAAGAAACCACAGTCCATACTAAGGAGAACGGAATTTGATGGAGACGAGGAAGTATGGGTAGACCGAATGTTTTCACCCATTCTGGATGAGAATGGTGATGTCAAATTTATAATGGAAAGTGTCCGCGATGCCTCACGGGTGATCACTTTGGAGAAACGGTCCATTCATATCCGACAGTTTCTGGACAAGGTCATACAAAGCTCGCCCAATGCAATTATCTCTGCAGATAGAGATGGAAATCTTTTATTAATGAATCAGGCGGCGGAAAAGCTATTCGGCTATTCTATGGAAGAAGCCATTCGTGCAAAAAACGCGGAGGACTTTTACCCATTCGGAAAAGCAAGAGAAATCATGAAGAAGTTGAAGAACAAAAATTTCGGCGGAGAAGGAAAGTTAACCGCCACGCGAGTTGATGTCGTTAACGCAGCCGGTGAAGTTATTCCTGTTGAAATGACAGCCAACCTTATATATGAAGGTGACAAGGAAGTGGCCAGTACCGGAATTTTTTATGACCTCAGGGAAAAAATTGCTTCGGAAAAGAAACTTAAGGAGATATTAATCCAGGTCGCTCAATCAGAGAAAATGGCATCCCTGGGTCAACTGGCGGCAGGGGTGGCCCATGAAATCAATAACCCACTGACCGGGATTCTTCTTTATGCAAACCTGGCGTTGGAACGTTTTGATAATGAAAATCCGATTCGAAAATATTTAAAATCCGTGATCGATGATGCGGGCCGGTGCAGGGATATTGTGAAAAACCTTTTGGCATATAGCCGCCAGGCAAGCCCGACCAAAGAAATATTTCAAGTCAATTCGCTGTTAGAACATAGCTTGAATCTTATAAGAGATCAGGAACTTTTTTTGAATATTACGGTCGTTAAAGAAATGTCCGAGGAGATGATGCTGATTCATGCAGACAAAAATCAGCTCAGCCAGGTCATCATAAATCTCGTAATGAATGCCGTCGACGCCATGAAAAAAAAGGGGACTCTTACCTTCCGGACATATCGGAAAAAACCCTTCAAAAAGGTTTACATCGAAGTTTCGGATACCGGATGCGGTATCTCTAAAGAACATTTATCAAAAATATTCGATCCGTTTTTTACGACAAAAGAAACCGGGAAAGGCACCGGCCTTGGTCTGAGTACCTCCTATGGAATCATAAAGGAGAACGGCGGCCAAATTTCAATAAAGGATACGAGCACCAGGGGAACCACTTTTTTGATCGAACTCCCCCTATATATACCTGATGAACAAATATCGGTTTCAAAAAAATAATTAAAAAGAGACGGCGGGAATCATGACAAAAAGACAACCCGATGACATTTTATTTAAGCCCAAAATCTTGGTGGTCGATGACGAAAAGGTGATTCGAGAGGGCTGCCGTGAAGTACTCACCCTGGAGGGATTTGAGGTCGTCGTGGCTGAAAACGGGGAGCAGGGATTGGAAATGATTGAAAAAGTTCATTTTGATGTTGTGCTTCTGGACCTCATGATGCCGGGCATATCGGGTTTTGATGTTTTGTCTCATATTAAGGCACTCCATCCGGACACCTCTATTATCGTCATCACCGGCTACGCCACTGTTGAACATTCCATTGAAGCCATGAAAAGCGGCGCATTTGATTTTATTCCCAAGCCATTTTCTCCGGACCAGCTCAGGGTGATGGTGTCCAAAGCTATCGAACACTCCGGTGCGCTCAAAGACATTGCGAATGAAAAATCCAGGATGCGTGTGCTCATTAATCTTATCGCTAACGGCGTCATGGTTACGGATGCTGAAAAAAAACTGGTGCTGGCCAATCCCGCGTTTATGAAAATAATGGGCTTCAAAGGAGATGATATCATTGGCCGTCCGTTTACAGAGCTTGTTCAACAAGAACAACTTCAACAAATGGTTGAACATGCGCTTTCCTTGCCTGAGAGTGAAGTTACCGAAATCACCGAAGAATTGGAGATTCCAAGAAATGGAGAAGGCGTAACAGCGACCTATGTTGCTCGATGTCGTCCTTTCAGGGACCGAATCGACCGGAATTTGGGAACCATTACCGTCCTGAGCGATATTACCTATTTAAAGGAAATCAATCAGCGCCAATCTGATTTTGTGTCCATGGTCGCACACGAAATTCGAAGTCCCATGAATTCTGTTATGGCGCAGATCAAAGTCATTCAAGATGGACTGGCCGGTGATGTTACGCAAAAACAAAGTGAGATTTTGGGCAGGGCATCGGAGAAAATTAACGGACTTGTGACCCTTTCTTCGGAACTTTTGAATTTGGCCAAAAGAGAAACCGGGCTGATTGCATTGGAAAGAAAAAGTTGTAATATGACCGAAGTCTTAAAAGACCAAATCGATTTTCATCAACCCAAAGCCCAGGCGAAAAAGATCCAGATCGAACTGGCTCTGTTACCGGATTTACCGCCGGTACTTGCCAACAAACAAAACATGGAAGAGGTGCTTTCCAATCTGATTGCCAACGCGATCAACTATACCCCCGAAGGAGGGAGCATTACCGTAGCCGCTCGTCCGGAAAAGCATCATTTGTGCATCAGTGTCAGCGATACCGGCATAGGCATTGAAAAAGAAGATTTGAACCGAATTTTCGACCGATTCTATCGCGTTAAAAATGAAAAAACCCGATACATTATCGGCACCGGTTTGGGGTTACCCATCGTTAAAGGTATTGTCGAAGCCCATGATGGAATGATCCGGGTCGAAAGCAAACCCGATTACGGAAGTACGTTTTATGTATATATTCCTTTCGTAACGCCATAAAATTTGTTTAGGTCTGCGGTTTCAGAGCTTTTTCAGAGTCCATTTCAAAAGTGCCCATTGTTCCATAGGCATAACGGATTTTTTGGGTTAAAAGATTGGCCCCCATCTCAAGGGATAGGGTGAGGGCGTTTTCTAAAGACCTCTGCACAAGGCCGGGACGGCTTTGGGATAAAAGTCGGCTCTTGGCGAGAAGCGCTATCGCCTGATGTTTCTTTGCCCCGCTTTTTCGTGCCAGATTCATCGCTTTGCCAATGAAACCTAGCCCCATTTTATTATCTCCCAGTTTGCCATAAAGCTCACCCATGGCAATCAAAAGTCGGGTCTTGTAACGCCAGCGCGTATACGAAATACCGGGTTTTTTGACTTCTTTCCAGACGCCTTCCAGTACTTTTTTTGCTTCGGATAGGTCTCCCAACGCCAAATAATTTTCGCCTAAATTGATTTGGGCATTGTGGATGATCTCAGGATCGCCCGTATTTATTGCTTCTTCAAGGGATTGCTTGTTAAGCCTTGCGGCAGTCTGGAAATCACCAATTTCAGCATGAACCCATCCAAGAGTGTTTAAAAATCTGGGTCGCCAGAATTTATCATCCCCCCCCTCCAACTGCTTTAACCCGTCCTTGAGTTGCTGCTTTGATTCCTCTATCTGCCCCAGGGCTCCATATGCAGATCCTCGGATAAAATATAACAATATCATAAAATAAGGACTTCGGATCTTTTGATTTAACATGTCGAGCTGAAGGCATAACTCAAGGGTTTTTTCGAATTCTCCAATCCAGTTATAGTACCGCGCAAGATTGACAAGGCTCCAGGCCTTGCCTTCAGATTTATCCAGTTGAACTCCAAGTTCAAAGGATTCTCTCAACAAATGTTCGGCATCTGTGAGATTACCCAGCACAGCATAAACAAAACCTAAAAAGCCGGACGCTTTAAGGAGAATTTCAGGAAAATCTTGTTGCCTGCTTAGATGGATGGCTTTGGTAAGCAGAGCCTGGGAAGAGCGGGGTTGATGGGTGTAAAAAGAAGTCCATCCAAGCCGAAAAAGTGCTTCGGCCTCTGTTTCACGGTCGCCTGAGCGTCTGGTTTCAGACAGTACATTTTTGAATACGGCTTGAGCGGCTTTCAACTGCCCCATACAAAAGAGCATTTTTCCTTTGCGCATTAAAAGATCAAGAATTTTTATGTTTGAACGTTCCCATCGACCTTTGGAAATAATATCAAGCGCCCTGTCAATGCTGATCAATACTTCCTGACAAGAATAGGTATAACGGGCTTGTTCCATGGCCTGCAAAGTATATCCAAAAGCCTTGGACCAGTTCGTTGCCTTGTAAAAATGATGTGCCAGCAAATCCAATTTGGTATGAAGGTTTTTTTTATAAATGGTTTCTATGGCTTGTCCCACCAATTGATGGTAATGACGTACTTCCCGGCGGAGAAGGCTGTGATACGCCACTTCCTGCATTAACGGTTGCTTGAATTGATATTGCTTTTCGTGGTCAGAGGAAATTGGTTCCAAGATTCTTTCTTTTACCGTTTCTTCCAATAAGACGGATAGATTTATCGTTGGTTCGAACAAAGATTCCAAAAGGTCATATGCGAACTCTCCGCCAATGACAGCAGCCAATTGTACCAAATGTTTCATATCCGGAGGAAGCGCGTCTAATCGTGCCGCCAAAATTCCATGAATACTGTCCGGTGTTTCTATGCTGTTGGCAGACACTTTGATCGTGCATTTCGATGCATCACAGACAATCAATCCCTGTCGTTTTAATGCCTCTCCCATTTCAACCAAAAAAAGAGGATTTCCCCCGGCTTTTGAAACGATTTCTTTACAGATATCCGGGTCAAAATACCTGGTTTTTAGAATTGAAATAAAGAGGTCTGTGGCCTGTTTTTCAGACAAGGGATTTAGCCGGATAGGTTCCATCAGCAGGTCCGGGAACCAGAGATCCGGCTCGGATCTTCCCATGCATACGACAAAAATCGATATTTTCTCCGGGGATTGGGTCAGAAACGTTAGGAATTCTCGAGTGGACGCATCTGCCCACTGCATATCGTATATGGCCATAATCAACGGTTTATTTTTAGAGATGGCTACCAGCACATTCCGGATCGCCCTGAACAAGGCCTTCTTTTTCCATTCAACGGTTAATTGGAAATCTTCAATATTTTTTTCGGCACGTGAAAAAAGATCAAATAAATGATCCGGAGAAACAGATGGTTCGGTTCCTTTGAGCTTACCGCGAATCTTAACTTTTATTTTTTCATCCGAGTCTTTCTCGTGAAGATTGAAATAGGATCGAAACATCCGTTTCAAAGGAAACATCGCTGTTAATTGGCCATAAGGTGCACAACGCCCTTTGAGGAGAAGGGGGCTTTCTGTTAGAAGAGATTGGTAAAAATGTTTAAAAAGCCTGGTTTTGCCGATTCCTGCCTCCCCGGTAACGGCGGTAATTACCGGCCCATCTTTAATCGCTTTTTCAAACGATTTTTTTAAAAGAAAAGTTTCCTTGCTTCTGTCGACGAAAGGGATATAGATCTCTGTGTCTTTTTCATGCTCATGCTCAATGTCCGACTCTCGAACCAGTCGGAATGCCTGAACGGATTTCTTCTTTCCTTTAACTATCAGTTTCCCCTCATCCTGAAAAAGAAATTGGTCTTTCGCGTTTTGAAACACACGGTCTGATACCAGTATGCCGCCTGGTTCGGCCAGTGACTCAAGACGAGCCGCCAGATTCGTGGTATCTCCGACAGCCGTATAGTCCAGACGCAGATTATCGCCGATGGCTCCCACAACCACAGGCCCGGTATGAATACCGATACGCAGCTTAAATGCAACCCCATATTGTTCGAAAATCTTACGGTGAAATTCTTTCATTCGCGTTTGAACTTGGAGCGCTGCAAAACATGCCGGTCGAGTGGGATTGTCGCAGGCAATGGGGGCACCGAAAAGAGCCATAATGCCGTCACCGGTATACTGGTTGATTGTTCCTCCTGCCTGGTGGATTTCCCGGCCCAGAATTCCAAAGCAGCGGTCCATTATTTCGTGAACATCTTCAGGATCCAGTTTTTCTGCAAGATCCGTAAAATCAGCGACATCTGCAAACAAAACCGATACCAGTTTTCGCTCACCAACCATGGCACTTTTATACTTAAGAGTTTTTTCCAACAAAAAGCGCGGAGTATATTCCAGTGCAGATCTTCTGGCATAATCGGATACAATATCATTATGGACGATTTTTCTGTTACACTGTTTACACACTTTAACCCGTGCCGGATTTTGATATCCACAGGACGGGCAGGCCAAAGTCAAAAGGCTACCGCATTTGCCGCAATAGTTCATTCCTTCAGGATTGTCGAATTGACAGTTGGGACATTTCATGATGATGATTTCTGAATTTGTGACAAGTTGTGTAAAATTTATTTAAGAGGCATAACATCAGATAATACTATCAATCAAAGCTAACCCATATCAGATTGTTTTAAAGAATAACTCAAAAAAGTGTGAAAGGAAAGGATTTGCCGGTATAAAATAGCAGATCGGCCCTGAAGGATGTTATCACAGGGCCGATCGACAGAAGAAAAAGGGGTAATATAATAATGGAGGTAAGGCCAAGTTTCACCCCGATAAAATAAAAAGCAAATTTCGTACCAATATTTTTAAGATGAATCTTCGGCGAATTTTCGTACCGGTTTTATGCTGTATTTTTTCATCCGGTTCCAGACAGTGATACGGGAGACCCCCAGAATATGCGCCGCTTTGGTCTGATTGCCACCGGTCTGTTCAAGGGCGTCTACTAACCGGCGCTTTTGAATCTCATCACGGTTGGGGCTGGTTTTTTCATCAATTGGATCAGCTTTATGGTTCAGAAAAACATCTGGTGGCAGGTGTTGAGGCTCAATCACAGAACCGTTACAGGTGACAAAACCATATTCCAGGGCGCTTTTTAATTCCCTGACATTTCCCGGCCAAGAATAGTTCATTAAAGCTTCCATGGCCGGGTTGCTGATGGCATCGATTTTTTTGTCATTTTTAAGCCGGATCCTTCGAAAAAAAGATTCTGCCAGAAGGGGAATGTCGCTGCGTCTCTCTCGAAAAGGGGGAATAACGATGGGAATGACATTGATTCTGTAAAACAAATCTTCTCTGAACAAACCTGATTCCACGAGCTTTTTTAAGTTTCGATTGGTGCCGGATATGATACGGACGTCAATATGAACCGGCCGATTGTCTCCCACCCGCTCGATGACCTTTTCTTCAAGAACCCTCAGCAGCTTGACTTGAGTTGAAAGAGGTAAATCACCGATTTCATCTAAAAAAATATCTCCCCCTTGGGCAGCCTCGAACCGGCCTTCCCTGTTTTGATAAGCACCTGTAAACGCGCCTTTGACGTGTCCGAACAACTCGCTTTCCAGTAAAGATTCATTGAGTGCAGCACAGTTCACTTTAAGGTACGGTTTTCTTTTCCTGGCGCCGGTATTATGGATTGCAGCGGCCACAAGCTCTTTTCCGGTGCCGCTTTCACCGAAAATAATCACCGGTGCATCTGACCGCGCCGCATTGGTAATTAAGTCAAATACCTGCTGTATGGGACCCGAAGTCCCAAGGATTCCTTGAAAACCATCCCTAGATCTTAACTCCCTGCGGAACGCTTCTATCTGGGTGTCTTTTTTCAGTAATTCCGAAATATCGGTGAGTGTCTCCACTGCGCCGATGACCTTCCCGCTATTATCGTGAAGAAGAGAGGCGTTTTTTAAGACATTGATATAACTTCCATCTGCTCTTTGTATGGCACATCTGCTCATTTTTACAGCACCGGTTCGAAATAAAACACACCAATGGTCTCCCCGTTTCTCTCTGGCCGCGTCACATTTATTGCAGTTTAAAGTGGAACAAGATTTCCCGATGATATCTTCCTGGTTATAGCCGGTTATATTTTCAAAACCCTTATTTGCCGAAACAATGGTTCCGGCTTTATCGACGATCATGATGCCGTCCTGGATAGTATCCACCACGGTTTTCCAGTATTCGTTCAGTTCTTGTTCAAACATGTTAATTTCTCCTGTTAAAGCTTAACATATGTTAAGGCCGTATATTAACAACTTAACATTGATTGTGCAAGGGGAAATATTAATAATCTGTGTTATTTCCACTGACTCAGGATGAACTGAAAACGTATTACTTTTTTTTCATTAACTGGCATCCTCTTTGCAAATGAGGAACACTAAAAAAATTAGGGTAAACGATTGAAAACGAAAATAAAGCAAAAATATGATCTCCGGAAAACCTTTACACCCTTTACTTTTCTCAAGATAACCCAGGCTTTCAGAGAGATGAAGGTTGGAGAAATATTACAAATAAAAGGAGATGACCCCAAGACTCGAAGAGAGATTTTTCAGGTTTTAAACACGTTTCATTATAGGATTCTCGATACAGAAGAAGATGGGAATTATTATTGTATCTGTTTAAAAAAGGAAAATTAAAAGGTCGTTTTGGGCGTCAAAATAAAATTATTTTTATAAAAAGGAGGATGTCATGTCAGATTTAGATTTAAGCACAATTGAAGCTGAAAGTACAGTGGATGCAAGAGGCAGTGCTTGTCCGGGACCGCTTTTAGAAGCCAAGAAAGGAATCGGAAAAGTAAAAGTAGGAGGGATTCTTGAGATACTTTCAAATGATTCCAGTACTCGCTCGGATATTCCGGTCTGGGCTAAAAAGGTGGGGCATGAGTCGTTGGGGCATATAAAAGCCGATGGTTATGACAGAATTTTTGTCCGTAGAAAAAAATAGGGAATTTTTCAGCAAATTAATCCATATTATTAATATGTTCAGCCCGTTTTTAAATCATCAATCATTAAATTTAAACAAGTGTAAGGCAAATCTATTATGGCTATCCAGGAGAATAGTATAGGCAAGGGGAAAATTTTAATTCTGGCTACGGAAACTTGTGCCTATCCTGGTGCAAATTCGGTGGGACAAGCGCATTCTATATATCCCGCCAACACTTACATTTTAAGGGTTCGTTCTCCTGTACTCTTTCCGGAACAATTTTATCTAGACTGTTTCAAGAAAGGGATCAGCGGGATCATCATTATGTCGTGTGGTGAAGAATGCCCTTACGAAGGGGCCTATCATGCTTTGGCAAAACGAATCGACCGGGTTTACAAAATGATGAAGGAAAGAAGTTTGGATATACGAAGGCTTCGACTAACCGCCATCTGCACGGTCTGCAATCGGCCGTTTCTCAAAGAAGTGAATGACATGAATGCGCTTATCGAGGAGATCGGACCTCCTGAATATAAAGAGGTGGCTTGAACGGCAACTGCTGTATTTTCTTTCCGAATGACAATTGGGAGAAATGTATGGAATCGAATCAAATATTGAATTTTGATGCCCTTGTTGTAGGTGGTGGTATTGCCGGATTACAGGCTGCCATCGACTTGGCGAACCAAGATTTTAAAGTGGCGGTGGTGGAAAAAGACGCTTCCATCGGAGGGAAAATGATCCGTCTCTCCAAAGTTTTTCCCACGCTCGATTGTTCAAGTTGTATTACGACTCCCAAAATGGCGGAAGCAGCTCATCATGAAAATATCACATTATTTACCTATTGTGATCTCTCATCGTTGGCACGCAATGGAAAAGACATTACTGCCATAGTAACCCAGCGGTCACGGTATGTGGATCAGGAAAAGTGCATCGGCTGCCGTCGGTGTGAATATGAATGCCCGGTGTATGTCCGTGATAAAGAACAGGGTGGATTTTCTGCACGCAAAGCCATCTATATTCCATTTTCAAATGCCATTCCCCAAATTGCCGTGATAGACGTTGAACATTGCATGCTTTGTGGAAAATGTGAAAAAGTTTGCCCCACAGAAGCCATTGATTATTTTCAGAAACCCATCGATTTTACGATAAAGGCCAAAACAGCCATTCTGGCAACCGGTTTTGAGCTGACACCTGTTGAAAACAAACCACAATACGGGATGGGAAAAATCCCCAATGTCATTGATGCCCTTCAAATGGAACGGCTCCTGGCGCCACATGGACCTTATAATCGGGTCTTGCGACCGTCAGACGGGATGGAGCCGGATTCCATTGCTTACGTTCAATGTGCCGGTTCTCGGGATAAAAGCATGGGGGTTTCGTACTGTTCGAGAGTTTGCTGTATGTACGCCATTAAGCAGGCCATGCTTTTGTCCGGTTCGCTGCCGTTGGCGGATATCGTTATCTATTACATGGACATTCGTGCATTCGGGAAAGGGTATGAACAATTTTATCAAAATGCCAAAGCCATGGGAATCGAATTTGTTAAGGCCAAAGTGGCCACTATCGATGGCGGTGAAAACGGAAGTGTTACCGTGCGATATGAAGCCCAGGACGGTGAAGGAGTAACGGCTTCAGATCATGATTTGGTGGTACTTTCGATGGGTATAATACCGGGTTGGAATCCGGAAGGAATTTGTCCGGTTTCGGCTGCAACAGACCGTTTTATTAAGACCATCCAACCCAAAATTTCACCCACCTTGACAGATATGGAAGGTGTTTTTACCGCCGGTGTCGCGGCCGGCCCTAAAGATATTGTGGATACCATTACCGAAGCTGGCGCTGCCGCCATGGAAGCGTCAAAGTATCTGTCGGAAATACACAGAAACCATGCTGCATAATATTTGTTTTGACCTCTGAAATCAGGAGAGAAATGCATGTCGTCTGAACCAAAAACAGAAAAAAAAGAAGAAAAAGTCGGCGTATACATTTGCTACTGCGGAGGCAATATATCCGATCATGTGGATGTTGAGGCGGTTCGTGATCGATCAGAAAAAATTCCCGGAGTTGCAGTGGCCCGAACCAATATGTTCATGTGTTCGGATCCCGGGCAGGAAATGATCATGGAGGATTTGAAAAACGGTGTTGTCGACCGGGTGGTGGTGGCCTCCTGTGCGCCCAGCCTCCATGAAATGACCTTCCGTAACGCCATATCCAGAGCCGGCGCAAACCCCTATATTTATGAACATGCCAACATCAGAGAGCAGGTCAGCTGGGTGCATCACGGTGAAAATGCCACGGATAAAGCAACGGTTCTGGTTTCAGCGGCAACAGCAAAAGCAGGTCACCTCAAACCCCTTGAACCTATCCGCGTAGATGCCGTTCCCCATGCCACCGTCATTGGTGGTGGAATTGCAGGGCTTCGGGCGGCAATAGATTTGGCTGATCGTGGGATTCGAGTTACCCTTGTCGAAAAATCACCTTTTTTAGGCGGTCAACTGGCTCTTTTGGATAAAATCGCTCCCACAAGAGACGCGGCTGCCGACCTTATATCAAATCTTTCCAGCCGTGTGTTGAATGATCCATTTATTACCGTTCATACATGCGCGACGGTGGAGAAATTTGAAGGGTATGTGGGCAATTTCAAATTGGGCATCAAAAAACAGCCCCCGGAATCAGCATCATATCAGGAAAAACTGACGCAATTCAATACATCCGATATAAAACCCTTTAAATTTATACCTTTTGCCGGCATTTATACAGGATCTGTCCCTGAAGCAACGGAAGAGTTTATCATTGATACCGGTGTCATTGTTCTGGCTACAGGTATTAAATCGTATGCTCCATATCAGGCGGAGTATGGTTACGGTGAATTCAAAGAAGTCGTGACACTTTCCGATTTAATTCGGATCATGTCTGAAAACAAGATCGGAGGTAATTTGCTTGAAATTAACGGCCAAAAAATAAAAAGTGTAGCCATGATTCACTGTGTGGGCAGTCGTCAGATTCCGGGCATTCATCCCGAGGATGCGTCAGGACACCTGAACGAGTACTGTTCGCGGACCTGTTGCAGCGCCACTCTCAATGCGGCAAACATTATTCGTGAAACCTACCTGGAAACCCGCGTTTACGAATTTTACCGGGACATACGGACATACGGCCGTGGACAGGAAGAACTTTATGATCAGGCATCTGGAAACGGGGTTGTTTTTGTCCGTTTTGAAGCCCAAGAAGCTCCAGAGATTTCAAAAAACAGTTATTCGGATGAGTTCCCTCTTCTGGTTAAAGCAAAAGATATGTTGACGTTTGGTGAAGAAGTTGAAGTGCCTGTTGACCTTGTGGTTCTCGCCGCAGGGGTGGAACCGAACAATGTATCCGAGATTGTGGATATGATGAAACTCCCAGTAGGGGCGGATCGATTTTTACTGGAAGTTCATCCCAAATTGCGACCGGTGGAACTCCCGGTTTCGGGTATTTTTTTAGCAGGGACGTGTCAGGCGCCTATGGATGTCGGCGAAGCGTGTAACGGTGCTGCCGCGGCTGCGGTCAAGGCTGCTGCGTTATTGAGTCGAGGTTATGTGGAACTCGATCCTTTTGTGGCCGAAGTCGATATCCAAAAATGTAAAGGTACAGGCGCATGTGTTGAAGCCTGTTTGAGTGACGGTGCACTTGGTCTGGTGGAAATGGAAATCGACGGGCAAAGGATTCAGAGGGCTCAGGTGACACCGGCATTCTGTACAGGGTGCGGCGCCTGTGTGGCGGTTTGTCCTGAAAATGCCATCGATGTGAATGGATGGACGCTAAAACAATACGAGGCCATGGTGGACGCCATTGTCTCCGAAGAAGTAGTAGCCTGAGTAATAAGGTGCTCCCTGAAGCGCAATAAGCAAGAGGTTTTCTATGAACCGTGATGAAGAAATAAAAAATAAGAAAAAAGAGGCCATGAAAAAGCTGCGCAAAGATCGAAAGGAATGGATCACCCAGGCTTCTAAGATATTTAAAGAACAGAGAAAAGAACGAAAGGCCATAAAGGGACATCTCGAAAATCAACCGGCAACCGTGCCGGAAATATCCAAGGCCGCTGGGATACCCTCGGACAGGGTCCTCTGGTATTTGGCGACATTAAAAAAATACGGAGAAATCATAGAAGGGAAGAAAGACGGCGGTTATTTTCGATACGAACTGGCTGAAAGCGCAGTTGAAAAAGCTGATGAATAAACAGGGCTCTCGACCCGTTTCAGTTGGAATCGTTTGACCTTTTTTAAGGAGATATGAGCATGACGTTAATTAATCCTAATTTTGCCAAAGAAATGGAACCTTACGGAGAAAACTCGGCCCTGGAATGCTTTAACTGCGGGACATGTGCGGCCATTTGCCCGTTGATATACGAGCATTTCCCCCGAAAAATGATCCGTTATATTCAAATCGGAGCAAAGAATCGGATTCTTGAAAATGCTCAAGAACTCTGGCGCTGCCTTCATTGCGGGCTCTGCTCTCAGACCTGTCCCCGGGAAGCAGACCCGGGAGAAGTTATCCTGGGACTGAAACGTTACGTTGTCGCCAATTGGAGGAGGTCATGAAATGTACAACCCAAAAGATATGATTGATCTGATCGCCGACAATGTCAAAAAGACAAAAAGTCCTTTCGGAATTCCGAAATTTATGGCCAACACCTGGTGGAAGGATACACCCGTGGCAAAAGACGGTGATGCGCTGCTCTTTACCGGCTTGATGTATCAGTTTTTGCCCTATATCGACAAAACAACGCGCTATTTAGAACAGTATGAAGACACCGGATGGGCGAATTATTTGCATTACGCCAAATATCTTCCCAAATTACTTTCGGGCGTCGGGCTGGCTTGGATGACATCTGGAAAGGAGAAGAAAAAATCCGGCCGGATTCTACAGGACATTGTTAAAATATTAAAAAAATCGAATGTTGACTTTGGTTATAGACCGGAGCTGGATGATTACAGTGGCATTCTTCTTTATGACCTGGGCGATCAGGACGGTTTTCTCCGGCATGCCGAAAATGTTGCGGCAAACCTGAAAAGGGCAGGCGTCCAAAAAATTATCACGGTGGATCCGCATACCACGTATGCATTGAAAGTGCTTTACCCAAAATACACCGGCATAAGTTTTGAAGTGAAGACCTATTTCGAGCTCATTAATTTCAGCTCACATAACGGTTCTCGTCGCGTTACGCTTCATGATCCCTGTTTTTACGGCCGATATCTGGAATTGTCGGATGTCCCTCAAAAGGTCTTGGGAAAACTGAATATCGAATGTGTCAACGTGAGAAATTCAGGAGAATTTACGAATTGCTGCGGGGGCCCGGCAGAATCCATATCTCCCAAACTGTCCAAAGAAGTGTTGGGTCGGAGGGTTGAAGAATTACAATGCACGGGGCTTCCGATTATTGCCATGTGCCCAATTTGTTTGGGGAATTTAAGAAAGACCGGCGCACAGGTCGAGGATTTGTCAGCGCTTATTGCTCAGTGTGCGGAATAATCTAATCTTGATGAACGCTGGATTTTAATATTTTAAACTAAAAAGGAGGTAGTAATGGCCAGTAAGATGTGGATTTTTGTGGGATCAGATGAACCCCAGAAAGCTTTTGCACCCTTTATGATTGCTTCGGGCGCAATGGCGATGGAGATGGAAGTAAACATGTTTTTTACAATGGACGGTCTAAACATTATCAAAAATGGCGGCGCTGAAAAAATCGTTTTGCCGGGTGCGGCCAAAACGCTGCCGGAGTTTATCAAGATTCTCCAAGATGGGGGAGCCCGGATGATTGCCTGCTCGGCGGCCTTTCCTATTGTAAAATGTACCGAGGAAGATCTGATTGAAGGTGTTGAGTGCGGTGGGGTTGCCGAATTCGTAAATGGTTGTAGTGAAGCGGAGGTCGTCCTGACTTATACTTAATTACTTGAGGGGTCGGGGAGTTTTTAGAAACACTGCCCCGTCCGTAACCCATTAATATTTAACGAAAAAATAATACTAGACATAAGCTTTTGTATTTGTTATGAATAATCTCAACGATATCAACAACAAAGGAGATTATTCATGGCCAGAAAATCGAACAAGATTTCAGCACATTGGATCCGTGAAACGCGAGATGATTTTAGAGCCTTTTTAGATGAAACCGATTTTCCTGATCCTGAACGCCTTGGAGAACGTGGCCCTGTTTTCAAGTATCCAGAATGGTTGATCATGTTCATTGCTATCTTGTCGGTTAAGTTGAAAATAAAAACATATGTTCAAATCCATAAAATGGCAGTTAAATATTGGGACGTGATCGCAGAAGGATTAGATTTAACGCCAATTAGCGAAAGACAGCTAAGAGAGCGGTTAAAAAAAATCCTTCATTTCCCTGGAAAACCAGCAGCGTTTATCTTTCAGCTATTTCCTGAACTTGACCAATGACAGGGTGGTCAGTGCTGATAAAATGATGAATAAAGCAAAGGGTCCTGTCTGGCATAAGAAATACAAGGATAAAGGCATCGTACCCAAAAACCTACGAGCACTGGATAAAGAAGCCACCTGGAGTAAATCGAATGCCGATGGCTGGGTTTATGGCCATGGCAGTTTTAGCCTTACATCACATAAGGTCCCATTTTTAGGCGCATTTATATGGATGAAAAACAGTGCCAACGAAGCCAGGAAAATGTGGCTTGAGACGTCTCATTTCAAAGATCAAATTGACTACGCTGCCATGGACTCGAAGGCAGATAATTCAAGGCATTTTCGAGAATATAAAAGGCAACGAAAAATAAACTTGATTACTTGCTGTCGCCAAAACATGGATAAGACAAGGCATCGCAGAGAAATGATCAAGTTTATGGAGAAACCAAAACATAAAAAGATTTACCGTGAAAGATCATTTAAAGTCGAGCCGATGCAGGGTTTGGCGAAGGATATATTTGACTTAAACCGTTGCTGGATGAGGGGTAACGAAAACAACCGATGGTTGTTCGCGGCAATGGGCTTAACTATCCAAATGCATCAACTCGAAGCATTTAAACAAGGTAAATCAACTTGGATTATCAAAGAACGGGTTTTGGGATAAACTCCCCGACCCCTCAATTACTTATGATCATCCTAAACGAGCTAAGCTTGATTAGTCGTTATTCGTTAAGAGAACAATAATAGTATCAACAGAAATTTGGAAACTCTTTTTTTGAGTTTCCAAATTTCTGTATAATTCTAATTTGCCTGAAGGGGTAATAGTTTTTGGGTAATAATTCTGATGAAATGAGGTGTTCTGATGGTACAATCAGCCATTAATGATTTACCGAACCGTGTCACCGACCTTATAGGGATGAAGGCAAGGGGACTGGAAGTCTCATGTCAAACTTCTTTTGAAATCCTGCCGGTCGATTTTGAGCATCGCGCCAATCCGTTCAAGGCCTATATTTTTTTGTGCCGATATGACGGAACCATTGACGGGCAAAAATATAGTTTCAGAAAATGTTATGCCCGCGGTTGCCCCCATAATCTATGCCCGCATGTGTCACAGGCGATAATGATCGCCAATCGATATTTACAAAGAGATTATCGGCGATTGGAAAAATGTGGTATTGAAGTTGAAAAAAGAATGTTCACACTTGAAGACATGATCGTTAAATTTAACGGTTATCATGAGGAACATGGGCCGATCCTTACTATTCACGATTATATCAATATCGCCAAAGAAGGAAATGAAGTATGTATCGATATTATTATAGAATATGTGCCGGCAGTGGAACATTTTGTAAATTCCGAAAACAAACAGACGTTTCTGATGGTTGATTTTAACGTTACAACTTTAGGGAGAACCGGCCATTCTGAGCGTTGCCTGGCCTGTTATCCTACTAAAGAAGAGAAAGAGAAAAAACAGAAATCGGCAGCGGTTGCCAATGAACGGTTAAGGCTTCTTTATCAGGAATTTGATAAGGCTTCGATAACTTATAAAAAATGTTTTTTTGAATAAAAATTGGAAGAATGGATGGAAATTTTAGAACGACGTATTAAAGATTTAGAAGAACAGATGGAAGATATCAAAAGGAAGCTGCCCCAAGATCAGCTCTCCATGGTGGTTTTTTCAAGAGACCTGGATCGGATGCTGGCTGCCTTTATCATTGCGGTGGGCGCTGCCGCCATGTATGAAAGGGTGGTGATGTTTTTTACGTTCTGGGGCATTCCGGCCATGCGGGATATTCAAAAGCATGTGAAGAAAGCCGATGTCATGGCATCCATGTTCGGCAAAATGCTGCCGAAAGGCTCAACAAAGCTGAAACTTTCTCAAATGCATATGGCCGGCATGGGTACGCAAATGATGAAAGGACTGATGGAAAAGAAAGGTGTCATGTCTCTGGAAGATCTTATGAAAGCAGCGGCGGATTTTGGTGTAGAAATTGTTATTTGCGAAATGTCCATGGATCTGATGGGGTTTAAAATGGAAGAGCTGATCGATTATCCGAATATCAGTCTGGCCGGCGTGGCTAAATTTTTACAGGAAGCCGGAGAAAGTAAGGTCACACTTTTTATCTAATAAAGATATCATTAATCATTTTTACCATTTGTCGGATGACTTTTAATAACCGCTGAACAGTTTAACTGAACGGTCAATTTTTAAAGGAGGAAATGATGACGGACAATGTTGTTATCGCGCTGTCATGCGGTACGAATAATACGAACCGAGCGACCAGAGCCATTCATTTGGCAACGGTGGCACACAAGGAAGGCAAAAATGTGGTCCTTTTTTTGCTCGACGAAGCCGTTTATCTTGCAAGGAAAGGAATTATCACTCATGTACGGGCGGCAACCGGGGATGTTGCAGACGATCTTTTAGCGTATCTCCAAGCCTATGAAGTACCCATTTTAGTTTGTACCCCATGTGCCAAGGCCAGACAGATTTCAGAAGATAATTTGATTGAAGGGGCGCAAATGGCACCTGCTACGGAACTGATTCACAGATGTTGCGATGCGGCGGTTATCAGTTTGTAACCGACGAGTTGCCGTTTTTTGCCCCAAAAACAACCCCTCATACATCCACAGTCATCGATATTGCTTTGAGGTGGGAATCAACTGAATGCGTATCAGCTTCGTTTTAGTGCAGATCAAAAAATGAAAAAGATTTTTGAATAAAATTAGCTTGACAGCAGAATGTTAAACTCATATGTTTTTGTTATGAGTATTTGCTCATAAATTTATAATGCAGTACAAAAGTTTCATGTCCTTACTCGAATGCCAGATTCAATTATAATATTTTACAAGATATCATTTTATAAAATTCAACAGGTCATGTGTTCCGATTTTTTGTTTATCACCGGCCGGAATGATATCTTTCATTGCCGAGTTAACAACACGGGAGGGAAATCATGAAAAAGGGTGAAAAACTGGTTGTTATCGGATGTGGCGGTGTTGGTGGCCCTGCTGCAATGATGGCTAAAAAGCTTATGCCGGATGTAGATGTAACGATTGTTCGTAAAGAAGATCGTTTTATCGTTCGATGAGCTTTGCCGCACGCTGTGGCCGGTCTGGCCACTGTTAATTCCATCACAAATCCGGATGCCATGTTTGAAAATGCAGGTATTAAAAACATTATTGAAGAAGTAACCCAGGTCGATACGGAGAAAAAGATGGTTGTGTTGTCAAACGGCACTTCCATTGATTACGATAAGATTATTTTGGGCACCGGATCGGTGCCGGTAATTCCGCCTATTGAGGGAATTGACCTTGAGGGCGTGCTGAGTTTGAGGACTGCTGTGGATGCAGAACAAATAAAACGGTTTATGGAAGAGAAAAAGCCCAAAAATCTTGTTTTCATCGGAGCGGGATTTATTAATCTTGAACTGGGTGCTCTTTTGTCAGAAATGAAACCGGATTATTACAACATGACAGTCATTGAATTCTTAGACTATCCCCTGCCTCTGATGCTTGATCCGGAGTTGGCTGCTAAGATTGAGAAATACTTGGTTGAAAAGGGTTTCAACATGATGATGGCATCCAAGGCAACAAAGATTACAGGGAGCGACGGGATGGTCACAGGGGTGGAACTTGAGAGTGGTGAAACAATCGATGCAGATATGGTCATGCTGTCAGTGGGAACAAGGCCAAATTTAGAGTTGGCTAAGGATATGAATCTTGAACTTGGCAAATTCGGCATCAAGGTCAATAAATACCTTCAAACATCAAATCCGGATATCATTGCAGCCGGAGATTGTGCTGAAAAAATTCATTTTGTAACCAAAAAACCTGCGCCTTCGCAACTCCGCGGGCCTGCCGTTATCCAGGGACGTCTTGCCGCCAAAACGCTGGCCGGGTATAAGATTGAATTCCCGGGAATATTAAACAATTCTGCGGTTAGAATTTTTGACAAATACATCGCTGCAACAGGCTTTACTGACGACCAGGCACAAAAGGAAGGATTTGAAACTATCAGTACGACGGTCGATTCCAGAAGTAAACACGGCATGATACCCGGTGTCAAACCCTGGACGATAAAGCTTGTATTTGACAAGAAGACTCAAAGACTCATCGGAGGGCAGATCATCAGCGATAGTGATGCAGCTGTTAAAGAGATCGATACAATCAATGCACTGATTCTGGGTAAAAAAACAATCCCGGAACTCACCACCTTGATGTGTGCCGGAAATCCTGATTGCTCCTCTGAGCCGAGCCTTGAACCGATTACCATTGCAGCAGAGCAAGCACTGCAAAAATTGAAATAATATAATTGGGTCGGTGAGTTTTTCTTCTACGATTGGTTCCTGTTCTTTCCTTGCGAGCTTTTGCTGCGAGGTTTATCCACCTCCGGTGTGATCACGCGGTTAAAAAAAGATTATCCATACAGCGTCTTTTTAGAAAAACTCCCCGAACTCTCATATAATTAAAGGATCGTTATGAAAAAAATTGTCCTATTTGCATTTAACGGAGATTTTATGTGTTTTATTCATGTCTTATTAAATGCTTTAGACATGAAAGAAAAGGGATATGAGGTTAAAATCGTCATCGAGGGGTCTGCCACCGATCTAATTCCGGAACTTAAGAAAAAGGCCAATCCCATGTATGCCTTATACCAAAAGACTAAAGATTCCGGTCTTATTGATGGGGTTTGCAAGGCCTGCTCAAATAAGATGGGTACCCTGGAGGCGGCCAGGGAAGAAGGATTTAAACTGTTGGACGATATGAACGGTCATCCCGGAATTGCCGGCTATATAGAAAAAGGTTTTGAGGTGATCACGTTTTAGATGTTTGGCAAGAGCAACGTTAAAGGAGGTAAGCCTATGAAAGAACTTAAAGTTGGATGTGGAAAGCCCACCGGCGCAACGGTAGGTGAAAAAACCGAAAAAAAGATACTCCCTGATCAAACTCAAGGGGAAAAGGAGATCGCTATGTCTGTTGTCAAAGTCGGCCAAAAGGCTCCTGATTTTGAAGCACCCGCCTACCAGGATGGGAAGTTCGGTCAAGTTAAGCTGTCTGATTATTTGGGCAAATGGGTTATCCTCTGTTTCTATCCGGGAGATTTTACCTTTGTTTGAGCCACGGAGTTGGCCGCAGTTGCGTCCAAATACAAAGACATCAAAGAACTGGGAGCTGAAATTTTATCCGTGAGCGTCGACAGTCATTTCGTTCACAAGATGTGGCAGGACAATGAGCTTTCAAAAATGGTAAAAGGCGGCGTTCCATTTCCCATGCTTTCCGACGGGCCGGGAAACATCGGCAAGGTGTATGGCGTCTATGACGAAAATGCGGGCGTCGAAATGCGGGGCCGGTTCATTATCGATCCGGATGGCGTGGTTCAAGCCATTGAAATAATGACACCGCCGGTAGGCCGCAATGTTGTGGAAATGGTTCGGCAGCTTCAAGCCTTTCAACATGTCCGAAATACCAATGGTGCCGAAGCAACACCCAGCGGATGGCGACCGGGAAAAGGAACCCTTAATCCGGGTCCCGATCTTGTCGGCAAGGTTTGGGAAGTCTGGAACGTTGAGAATGCTTTTGATTAAATCCTTCGTTTGTTTCCCGGCTTTTGAATTAAGAACACATCTTTATGAGAAAGCCGGGAACTTCGTCACGTCGTTGTTTCCAAAGATTATATCGGCCTCATCTTACCGGGGCATAAAGAAGATTTCATAATATGTTGGACAAATCGGTCTTTTATTCTTGCGTTGCGATTTTTTTTTGTTTTTAAATGGCGATGTTTTTGTATTTTTAAAGGGAGAGTTATTCTGAAATGGCGGATAAAAATGTCCTGATTATCGGTGGCGGTGTGGCCGGTCTCTCTGCTGCGGTTGAACTTGCCGTTTTAGGTATCCATGTTGAACTGGTTGAAAAATCGGAATTTCTGGGCGGACACGCCATCGGCTATGCTTGCAAGGCCATTGATAATACCTGCGTAAAGTGCGGCGCCTGCATGGTGGAAGAAAAACTGCAACGCGCGGTTTCTCACCCGAACATCAACATAATGACCGGGACCCAGGTACAAGACATATTTAAAAACAATCGATTTTCTGCGAGTATTCGCCAAGAACCTTTGTATATCGATCCCCAAAAATGTACCGACTGCGGGTTATGTTCGAACCGATGCCCGGTCGATGGGGCGATACTTCAAAGTTTTTCGAAAAACAACCATCCCTTTTATGCGGTCAACAAAGAGAAATGCGGTTATTTCATAAATCGATCCTGCACCATATGCTTCGATGATTGCCCCGAAGCGGCCATTGATTTGGACAAAACAGCATCGGAACATGTCATTGAAGCAGACGCCGTATTGATTGCCGCCGGATTTCAACCCTTCAATCCCAAGAACAAACCCTACGGGTACGGGCGTTTTAAAAATGTTGTCACCGCTCTTGAGTTGGAAAATATATTGAAACGGTCCGGCGGAGTAAAAAAACCGAGTGATAATAATCTTGCTCAAAAAATGGCCTTTATCCAGTGCGTGGGTTCCAGGGATACCAAACTGAATCACCTGTGGTGCTCAAAGGTGTGTTGCGGTTCGGCGCTGCGCATGGCCAGGCTGATCAGAGAAAGGCAGCCGGAGGCAGAGGTCACTTTTTTCTATATCGATGTCCAGACCTTTGGAAAGGACTTTGAACAAGTGTACCGAGAAGTTAGAGAAGACATCCGAATGATACGGGCCATTCCCGCTGATATTTATGAAACCGAAGATCAGCGTCTGAAGGTGAATTTTGTGAATCATCCCCTGCATGAAACCAGAGAAGACATTTTTGATCTTGCGAT
>Ga0315535_1000331_pt1 | contig 32968 bp, 38 predicted proteins | sample SalMarSW160220MG_2_FD_203092 | JGI IMG/M metagenome (GOLD analysis project Ga0315535, IMG submission 203092) | Salt marsh sediment microbial communities from the Plum Island Ecosystem LTER, Massachusetts, United States - Salt Marsh Sediment SW1602-20 ... | reverse complement strand
GAAGGTGAATAATGGAATATCAAAATAGGTGAATTATTGGTTAAGATGTCAAAAAAGAAGTTAGACAATGGAGCTAGAATTATACTCCGTTGGAAAATTCAATTTAGCAAATCAAATTCTTCAAGTTCCTTCTATTTATTATTATAATCGCTTCGCGCGATTTATTATGGGTTTAATTTCATTTATAGGCGGAATAATAATTTATGCAATAAATTTAAATGAATACCCCTCAAAATCAGCTGAAAAACCAGTAATGTAACTGATAAAGGAGAATTATTTCGAGAGTTCTTTTCTTTTAGGTCGCAGATCTTTACCGTGGCATTTGCGACACTTTCTTGCTTTTGAAGGATTAAGAGCACCACATCTTCGGCACACACTTTTATCAAGTAAGTGATATCTGGCGATTTTCCGTTTTTCTAAATCATCTATAGGGCTCATTGTTCATTTCCTCGAATTCTTATAGGGTGCGTATAAAATTTGCAACCTAAATAATAATGAGTAAAATAGTTTTAAGAATTAAAATTTTTGTATCTCATACAAATATAAAGTAAAAATTAAAATTCTATTAAAATTTCTATAAATTAATTGATTTATTAGTAAACGTATAGTTAGTTGAGTAAAATTGCCGAAGGAAATTTTTAATGAAGAAGATTTTATTAGATATTCTGAATATGCTGTACATTGCAGGGTGAAACGAGTAAAGGATGTCGTCAAATTGAAATTAAGGACGCAAAAACATCTATTTACGTTTAAGACAGACCCAACGACTGCGGATCGATTATTGGCGAATGTTAAATGCGATATCATTGAATTGTAACATTAGCTCTAAAATATGATAAGATATTAAAAATATTGAGTAGAAATGGTCAAAACATTACCCGCGTGTAAAACGTGCGTGCATTCAGGATTCCTCTGCACTTCATGTCAAGCAAAACTTGAGGATGGGGAGCTTACGGAGTTTGAATTAGATATAGCCAAAACTATGCTTGAAGCGGAAGAACAAGATGAAAAATTTTCTTATTTACGAGATGTGTCTTTTTTTAAGGCTATAGATTATGAAGATGTAGTAATTCTTGTTGTTGGAAAAAAAGATAAATTACGGATCAAGCCTGATCTAATTGATTTTATTAAAGAAACATATGAAATTGACAATTTGATATTAATTGAAAAAACTAGCAAGCCAAGACCTGTTATAGAAGCATTAATTGCTCCCTATAAGATCCTTTCATTGAATGAAATTTTCCTCGCAACAGGTGAAATAGAGTTTAGGGCAATCCTTTTTCAATCTGATAAGGAAAAACTTCTTTTCACTCGGGAGGAACTTGAAGAATTAGTTCTTGAGTTAACTGGTAATGTCACTCGAATCGAATTTGAATGAGTTAAAATCAATATATATCCTAATTCCTTAATAAAATATAGGTTTTAAAAATCGTGGAAGAATATAAACAAGTAATCCTTATTAGAACAGATTTAAAAATGGGGACGGGAAAGAAATGTGCTCAATCATGTCATGCTTCAGTGTCAGCTTCTGATTTAGTAAGAATTAAGAATAAGGTAATATGGAAGAATTGGAAGAATACGGGTCAAAAAAAAGTCGTATTGAAAGTAATGGGAATGGATGATTTAAACGAAATAGTTGTTAAATTAGAAAAGAAAAACATCCCCTATTTTTTAGTTAAAGACGCTGGACTTACTCAATTATCTCCCGGAACTACAACTGCATTAGGCATCGGACCGGTACTTTCCCGAGAATTGGATGAAATAACCGGAAATTTAAAATTATTATAACATTATGGTTGAGAGAAAACCGTTGACTCATATACAGGATCGAGTAATAATTTTTAAAGATAATAGTGAGAGAGAAATAGAAAAGTTTGCCGGTATCGAAGCTTTTACCACTTTAAATATAGATGGAATTGGTGGAATTTACAAACACTCTTATAAAGACTTTATTGTCCAAGAAATAACAAAAGAGGGAGAAATACTCAGAATTAAGGATAATTCGACGAAACCTCATTTTTCAAGCGAAATACATGATGATTATACCGAGTTTGATTTAATTAAGATAAATAAAGAACCATTTAAAGCGTTTAACTTAATAACTAACGCGTTGAAAATTCCTTTATCTCATCTTAGCTATTCTGGATTAAAAGATAGATGTTCTATTAGCGTGCAAAAAGTTGCTGTTAAGGGCAATCATATAGAAAATTTAGAAAATTTAAAGCTCCGAGATATTTTTATTCATAATATCTCTCTTTCACCAAAATCGATCAAACTAGGCAGTAATAAAGGGAATCGTTTTACCGTAATAATAAGAAATATAGATAATGATATTGATATAGAGAAGCGGATTCAGAAAGTTTTCGAAAAGTTGACGAATGATGGATTTCTAAATTATTATGGACTTCAAAGATTTGGGACATTTAGGCCAAATTCTCACCTTATTGCAAAGCACATATTATTAAATGAATATGAAAATGTCTTTGACGAACTTGTTCTAAATACATATTCTTCTGAGTCAATAAAATCTCAAATTTTAAGAAATAAATTGAGAAGAGATGGGGATATGATTTGGGCCTATGATAATTTTCCAAAAAGTTTGAATTATGAAAGGATGATGATTCAACATCTTATAGAACATGAACAAGATTTCAAGGGTAGCGTGCAAAGTATCCCTAACTATTTGAAAAAATTGCTCTTTAGTTCATTTCAATCGTATTTGTTCAACAAGATGTTAACATTTAGGATTAAAGATGGACTATCGCCCTTTGAACCCGTTAATGGAGATGTTCTTGTAATTTTAGATGATGATAAAGGAGATTTAACTTCAGTAAAATACATTTATGGTGGGAGATATGATAAATTCTTAAAAAAAGCGATTCTTTTGAATCGAGCTAGTATTGTAATTCCTTTGGTAGGTTATGATACTAAGATGGATGAATATCCTCTCATGAATGAATATTTCAAAAACATATTAAAAGAACAAAATGTAGATCCTTCAATCTTTAAAAGTGAGTTATTTCGGCAATATGAATTTAAAGGTGCTCATAGAGCAATGACAATTAAACTGTCAGATGCAAAAATACTTCAGGTTCTTAAAGATGATATTTTTCAAAACAAACAACAAGTAAAAATTGAATTTTCGCTTCCAAGGGGATCTTACGCCACAATGGTTTTACGAGAATTGATGAAATAATTAATTTATTTTAAGTTCGAACGTGTGGATTGTTGCAATACCTAAAATATCAATTGTCATGATCGCGATGATATACTTACCTGGTTTTAAATATGAATGCTCTACAGACTTCATTTCCATCTTTCGCATTTTTGGAGTTCGAAATGATGTCCAACTAACTTTAAATACATTGTAGGAATAATTGAAATCAATCGCCCAATAATCGATCCAATCCGAAAATTTTCTAATTTTTTCCTTTAATTTACTGGAAATCTTATCTATAAATGGAAGTGAATAATCTTTTAGTTCTATTGCTATTTTATGCTCTTTTTGGTGAATCTCAATTGAGAGTTTTGGTTTACTGGTCTTCATAATATTGTCTAAATTAAAATTTTCTCCCCCTCCCAAGAATTTTTCGTGAAGATATTCTTTTTGGTGAATTCCTTCTAATGATAAGATTTTAAATGGCTTTAAGGGTTGGTCATATTTTTTTTTCCAATTCAAAAGATCATTACTCTTATTTATGTTGAGTAATCTTTTGCGTGTTAAGTGTATTGCATGACTTGTAGCATCGCAACCTATCCATCTTCTTCCTAATTTTTCAGCTACAACTAAAGTAGTGCCACTACCGCAAAAAAAATCAGCTACTAAATCATTCTTATTTGTAGAAGCCAAAATTATTCTTTTTAATAATCGTTCGGGTTTTTGGGTCGAAAAACCTTGATATTCAGCAATATTAGCTCTTATATATGGTATGTCATTCCAAAAATCCCTTGGAAAAATACCGTCTTGTTTGACGTATACTTTTCGTGATAATTTTTTACCATCATGACTTCCTCCTCGATAATAAAATATTCCATTTTCATCTTCTTTCAAGGCGTTTTTAACGCGATCAGAATAACTCATATAGATATTTGGATCATCATTAAATATGTACTTTTCAGACTTTGTATAAAATAAAATTACATCATATGATCGGATAAAAAAGTTCCTTGTTTGGGCTGATGCCGCCGGATAAACCCAAATTATTTCGTTTCGAAAATTTGTTTCTCCAAAAATTTCATCTAAAATAATCTTTACATAATGGCTTACATGCCAATCCAAATGTACATAAATGCTACCTCTTTCGGAAAGGAGTTGTGTCATTAATTGTAATCGCTCGTGTAAAAAGTTAAGATAAGAATCGATTCCTCCTCTCCAATTATCAGAATATGATTTTACCACTTCAGTAGCTCCTTCTTCACCAATCTGAACTTTGTAATTAAAATTTCCTCCTGTAGCAAAAGGGGGATCAATATAAATTAGATCGATCTCTTGAAATGAACTATCAATTAAGCTTTCCATTACCATTTTATTATCTCCCAGAATCAAACTGTTTTCCCAGATATTTTCTTTATTTTTAGAAGTAGTTTTAAGAGAAATATCACAAAATTCCTCATTAACTTGAAAGGATACTGCTTTATGGTCTATATTCGAGATAAGTTGTTCGTATTTTTCTTTATCCTTCCATCTTAAAGTTGGCATGACTTACAATCTTAAATATGACAAAGAATTTATTATTACTTTCGTTTTCAAATTTATTCTAATATTTATATTCTATTAAAGAGTGAGAAAATGACGATTGAACAAATAGGTACTTGGCGTAAAACTCACTATACCAAAAATATTTCGCAAGTATTAGCAGGAAAAGAAATAATTCTTGGGGGGTGGGTTAGAAATTTCCGTGATCTTGGTGGGTTAAAATTTATTAATCTTCAAGATAAATATGGTGAAAGGCAAATAACTTTAAAGAAAGGGAATGTATCAGATGAATTATTTGAAAATACCAAATTAGGATATCAATACTGTATTATGGTCAAGGGTAAAGTAAAAGCATTTGATAAAGCTCCGGGAGGTGTTGAAATAATTCCCTCAGAAATTAGAATTCTTAATAAAACACCTGAAAAATTACCCATAGATATGACTGGTGAGACTATTTCAGAATTAGATATCCGATTAAACAATAGATCATTGGATCTAAGATCATTACGAAATCAAGCAATATTTGAAATTCATGGGGACGTTTTAAATTCAATCCGAAAATTTTTACTTGACAATGATTTTACGGAGATCATAACACCAAAAATAATAGGTTCAGCAACAGAAGGAGGAACTGAATTATTTCCAATTATGTATTTTGATAAGGAAGCATTTTTAACGCAATCTTCACAGTTGTATAAGGAACAATTAAGCGGTGTTTATGAAAGAGTTTATGAATTGAGCCCTTGTTTTAGAGCAGAAAAGAGTCGTACAAAACGTCATATTTGTGAAATATTTATGTTAGATGTAGAGATGGCGTTTGCGGATATGTATGATGTATTAAAAATTTTAGAAGAATTGGTTCATAATGTCATAAAAAACATCAGAATTAACAAAATGAGTGCATTAACCTTCCTTGGAATGGAAGATAAAACATTAGTTCCAAAATTACCATTTCCCAGATATAAATACGATGAGTTGATTGAACTAATCAACGAAAAATTTGACATCCCCCTTGAATGGGGTGAAGATATCTCGACTGAGGCATATCGTAAATTAGGAGAAGAATTTGAGGGTTATTATTATATCACTCATTGGCCGATGAAAATAAAGCCGTTCTACATAATGCCATCCAAAGATCCGAAATATTCCGAATCATTCGATCTACAGATGGGATGGCTCGAATTAACCTCTGGTGGAACAAGAGTACATTCGAGAAAACAATTGGAAGAAGCATTAGACTCTAAAGGTTTAAATCCACTATCATTCGAATCTCATCTCAATGCATTTGATTTTGGGATGCCTCCTCATGCGGGATTTGGATTAGGCATTGCTCGATGGATAACCTTCTTATGTGGATTGGATGATATTAGAGAAACCGTCATGTATCCCCGAACTCCTGATAGATTAACTCCATAGATTTATATAAATATTCAAAAATCATATATAAATTCAATAACTATGACAGAAAATTGGATTGAATCATATGTCTTAGCTGGTAAAGCTGTTGTTGCTGCAAAGAATCTTGCCCGAAAATTAATTAAGCCGGGAATTTCCTACTTAGAGGTTGCAAATAAATGTGAAGAGGAAATCCTTAATAATAGTTGTGAGTTATCTTTTCCAATAAATCTCTCATTAAATGAGATAGCTGCTCACTATAGTCCACCAATTGGAGATTTAACTCAAATCCCTGAAAAAGGTTTGTTAAAAGTGGATCTTGGATCCCATCATAATGGTTATATTGCAGATTCAGCTTTTACAATTAATTTAGACGAAGATCCAAAATTACAGAAATATATTGATGCGGCTGAAGAGGGTTTAGAGGCAGCGATTGAAATATTCAAACCTGGAGTAAAATTATATGAATTGGGTGAAGTTATTGCTGATAAAATTATTAATTTCGGATTACGACCCATAACTAATTTAGGCGGTCATGAGTTGAAGCAATTTAACCTTCACGCAGGACCGTTTATTCCAAATTATAAGGATAAGATGCATGATCAAGTAATAGAACCTGGTCAAGCATATGCTTGTGAGCCCTTTTCGACATCGGGGATTGGGAAGGTAATCAATGGAAATATTTCTTATATTTACAGATTAATCAAGAAATTAAAAAAAAATATATCTTATGAAGAACAAGTTTTAATGCAAAAAATTGAGACTTTAACAAGAAAATTACCATTTTCACCTCGTTTAATTGAGAAAAATGATCTGGTTCCTGTGGATAAGATTAAAAGATATATGGACTCCCTTGTTAGGAAGAAAGTTCTTGATCATTATCCTATATTAATCGAACAATCAAGAGCTCCAGTAGCTCAACAAGAACATACGATAATAATCGATATGGATGGAAATACGATTGTAACAACTAAATGATTTTTTATATAAGCCCAACTCAAAATGAAAGAATTAAATGAAAATCTTCTAGTGGTTATTTTATGTGCTGGAATGGGCACGAGGTTTCGAAAAAATAAAATAAAAGGTCCTAAATCTTTAATTCAGATACAATCAATGGGTAACAAACCTCTATTAGGCATCATTATTGATAATCTTTTAAGCCAAGGATTAGATAAAATCATTGTAATCTTAGGATATAGGGGAAAACTGATCGAATCCTATATTTCTAATCTAAAATGTCAAGATTCCATTCTTAGTGAACGAATAATTACTATTAACGCTCATCCTGAATATAAAAAAGGACCCCTATTTACATTCTTAACACTCCTTGATAACCCCGAAATCAGGAAGGAACAAAATAATTTATTAGTTTTTCCCGGTGATACAATATTTGATCAAGTTCTCTTAAATGATCTCCTTTCAATCATAATTAAACAAATTCAGAAAATTCAAGGAAGAGCATTAATCTTTTATACACGAATCAAGGCTAGCGATATAAAAAAAAAATCTCATTTAATTTCTAACGTAACAACTATTAAAAGAGATGATATCGAAGTAATGGCTCAAATTGAAGAAATCGAACTCTCAACTATTAAAAAAGACACATACATAAATCAAATGATTCCTATCTTCTTTTTAAATTACAAATTTCTATTATTAATCTCTCAAATATTAAAATCCTCTGACTCTAATAAAATTAGCGAGGTTTTGAATGAAATTTGTAAAAAAAATCTTCAAGATATTCTCGCATGCGAAATAACGTCTAAAGGTTCTTTTTATGACATTGATACTGCATTTGATTTAGAGTATCTTAATAAAAAAAAAAGTGGACAATAGTAGCCCCGAATTTAAAAGAACTACAGATTGTACGGAACTACTTTATATTCCAGAAGCGTTTATTAAAAGACTCCTTTTTTACAATTCCGCTTAATTGCATAAAGATTATTTGTCTCGAGTATCAAAAAAACTCAAATCAACACGAACTCAAGTTTCTATGCCTCAAGTAATTTAATTCTCCATAAATATAAGCAAGGTAGTAAATTTTAAGGTAAAATCTCTATAATTACATCCCGCTCTACAGATTAAATGATGTGATCATACTACGGTAAATTCGCACCTTCTAATGATGCTATATAAATAATTAATCTTGTTTGAGTGCATTATAAAAAATTGTTCGATGGTAAAAACGACAGTGTAAGAACGAATAAAAATAATTAAAATAACTTATTCATCGTATAATCCGAATTAACGAATCTTTAACCAATGCAAAGACCATTACTATTGTCCAAATATAATTGTAACAAATTACGTATTTAAATGTTGCTATTAATAGAGAATCTCTTAACACTTGATAAATTGCTAAATTTTGAAATAATATATATAATCTAAATACATATAATTATAGAGCATGTCTGATAGTGGAGATGTATCTATTAAAATTGAACTATTTGGTATTGGAGACATTAAAGGTGTAATCAATCGACATTATAATCCGCTATGTGCTGATGCAGTTCTGAGAAAAATGCCCTTTGCATTGAGAGGGAGATTTAATTTCACTCGAAAGAATTATTGGTCCATTCCAGGGATGGAAATTTATAAGGGTCTAGATTCAAGAGCTGAAAAAAAAGGACAAAAGGGAGATATCCTTTATAACCCAAAAAGTGACGAATTAGTAATATTATTGGAAGATTTTGAGTTTCCTTATAAAGTTAGTAAGGTTGGAAAAGTGACTAAAAATTTAAATTTATTTTTAGAGGCGAAAAATGGGCTAAATACAAAATTTTCTAAAGTACGGTGAAAATGTAGAGGGGATTTATAGTATGGCTATTCCTAAAAAACTAATTATTGTATTTACGTTTTTCTATATAGCAATTATCATATACTTATTATTATTTTTAACTATACCTGAATTTCAAGCAGTAATCATCAACGCAAGAAAAAATATGGCAATTTTCACTGAAGGATCGAATTATTTACTTGCATTGCTAATCTCTTTTTTCATATGTTTAATTGGAAACGCAAGTATTGGATTTCCCATACCTTATCCTTTTGTACTTTTTTCGCTATCACAACCTATATATTACAAATATTCAATGGATTTAGTTGTGAGTGAAATTCTGGGAAACGGCTTTTTCTGGTTTGAAATCTTAGGAATTACTGTAATTGGAGGTTTAGGGAGTATCTTGGGAGAAATGCTTAGTTTTTTAGTAGGATTGGGAACAAAAAAAGTTGCTAAAAAAGTTTCTAATCAAACTCTTAAAAATGTCAAGGGATTTGGAAGATTAGTATTGGAGCACCCCAAGAGCATGTATTTATTCATTTTTGCAGCCGCAGCACTACCCATCCCCGATGACCCTTTATGGATTGCTCTCGGGATGTCAGATAAGAAAATAAATATTACGAAATGTATAATTTGGGGATGGCTCGGTAAGAATATCACTACCTTTTTCTATGCTATTCTTCCACTTTTTATCATATTAGGATATGCTGCTAGTGGAATAGATATTAATGACATATCTAGTGTAATTACGGAAGCAGTGATGCTTTTGGTAACTCTTAGTGTGATGTTTTTTATCTTAACTTTCAATTGGGGAAAATTCCTTGATAAACGTCAAAGACAGAAATTATCCAATTAGTTATAATAGCTTTTGCTTATTCTGAATGTTCTGCTTGGTGATTATTTCTTAGACAGTTTTTACAGACAAATACTACCTTTTGGTTGCCTGAGGAATTCTCATCACGATAAATTCGTTTATAAATAAAATTATTGCATATCATACATACACTGCTTGTTCTAGCTTCTCCTAATAATGGTCCTAGTTTTTCAAACGACATTTTATTGATTAGACTTTGATAATGTTATTTCGATTTTAGATATTAAATCTTTAGAGTTTTTGCTACTCCTACTATTCCTATTATTTCTATCGTTCCGGTTATAACCGCGAGATCTATTATCAAAATATGGCCTGCTTCCCAGTGATATATTAGCTATCTCTAAAGAAGGATACATTCTATTTTTTATAATTTCAGCTATTTCTACAGCTGTTGATATTTCATCTCCTTCTCCTCTTAGTAATATGGAACGGGTACCACCAGAAAATGCAAAAATGGCATCTTTAATAGTCTTCTCTTTATCAGAGCGATTTTTAATTATATATGTTGTTTCTATAGGCATTGAGTAGTTAACCGTTAAAATATTTAATTTAATTGGGATACAAAAGAAGTCTATGTATAAATATAATACAAATAATATAAACGTTCTTCTAAATCACATTTTCACTCCAAACTTAGATTAAATTGTGCTCGAGTGTTCAGAGAATCTAAAATTTTATAGTACTCAATACTTCTACTTTCAAAATGTTCTAATATCTTTCTCTCACTAGTATCCAAATAATCATAATAAGGATAAATGATTTCAATCCTTTTAGCAAACTCCGAACTAAGTTTATTAAACCAGTCATTTGGTTTTGCTAATATTCCTTTAACCTTTTTCTTAAATTTCTCTTTTTTTTGTTCGAATTTTTTATTTTCATTTGATTCAAGCAATTCTTCTAATATTTTCTCATTTTTTTTGATTTCTTCTTCAATTTTCTCTCTGAATTTAGGGATACGAAAACTTTTTTTAAAAAATTCTGGATCCCACTCATATAAAAATCTCTCGTCTTCTTCCGTGTTTTCTTCTTTATCCGTAATAACAATATCTTCTTTTGGTACTAATATGAGTCCGAAATTCCTTTGTAACTGAGCAAGAGCTTTCTTACGCAAAATTTCATCAATATATTTAATTTCATTTAATATTTTATGGAAATTTTTAAAATTATCTTTAACAATTTTTTGGGCTTTATCTAACATCTTCTCTTGGTCTAATTCAACTTCTAAATTAATGTAATCATAGCTAGAAAACATTCCTCTCTCCGGGTTTGCTAAACGTAATGCAGCTAATCCAAGATAAAAACTATTTGATTTTAATTTACAATGATTAAAGATTAGAGCAACAGCAAATGGGTTTGGAAGTTGGTAGCCAAGTTGGGTTTGCGTGTCAATATCAGAAAATCTAAACTCAAAGCCTGGATGAGTATGCCACCATCCAATTATAAAATCATTCTTTTTATCTCGAACTGAGCGCTCATAAATAGATTCATCAATTTGAGCCATATCAACGTATTGTTTATTTTCATATTTGACGCCTGCTCTTTCCCCTACTAGCATTGGGATTGCATCTTTAATAATAACCTTTTTATTATTTTCAACTGTTCCAATAAGAATACCATAGACTTCTTTCCAGTTTTTTTCTGAAATAAGATCACTAGCATATCTTAGAGCATAACTAATAATGCGCTTATATGCATTAAACGTGAGTTTAGCCGGAGTTTTAAACACTACTGGATCTCGTTTTTCAATCAACTTGTCGATATTCAAAAATTCACCAAATTCTGAGGAATTATCCTCTAATCCATTTTCTAATTCATCGCTTGGTTTATCTTCGAGACCAGCAGTTCGTTTATTGATTTTTTGCTCAGTACTTTCTTTCGTCATACCAGATTCAGTTAATTGACTAATTTGACAAATTAATTATAGTGCGAATTCCTTTTATTCTTTTATAGTATTTTTTATATTTATCATTAATTAGTTTTAATAATCATGAAAGTTTTAGGCTTTTGTGGGCTTCCAGGCTCTGGAAAATCAACTGCACTCGAAGCAATTGCAGAATTAGGAACAATCATCATGATGGGTGATGTTATCAGAAATGAAGCTAAGAAAATGGGTTTATTGCCCACAGATGAAAATTTAGGAAGAATCGCAAAAGAACTCCGTAAAAATGGTGGGGATGAAATAGTCGCCGAAAAATGCGTTGAATTAATCAAAGATAATATGAAATCACCAATATTCATTGACGGAATTAGATCTATGGCTGAAATAAAAGTATTTAGAAAATATTGGAACTTTTTAATGATAGCTATAATTGCAGATGATCAATTACGATATCAATGGATAAGTAATAGGGCTCGGATGGATGATTCAGATAAGAAATCTGATATTAAAGAAAGAGATCTAAGAGAAATCGGTTTTGGTTTGGAAGAAGTAATTAAGAATGCCGATTATATCATTGAAAATAATTCTAATATTATAGATTTAAAAATAAAGACTAAAACATTAATCATGAAATTAATTCAGTAAGAAAGTCAAGTTAATTACTTTTTAAATATTCTGCAATAACTTCAGCAAGAGACACTTTTGCCATTTCATTATCAATAGTATCAGTTCCAATAATTTCATCGGCTCCTGCTTCTAATATTCTATAAGTAGCTTGTTGTAACATCAATGCATGTGTAGCGACGGCAAAAACTCTATTAGCTCCACTTTCTTTAGCAATTTTTATTGCTTGTGCCATTGTACCCCCAGTTGCGATTATATCATCAGCAATTATTACATCTCTATTCTTTAAACTTAATTGCCCCTTCATGGTGATTTCTCCAGTCTTCACATCTCTCTTTTTATCAAAGTAATCAACAGGAATCTTTTCTCCAAAGTGACGTGCAAAGGCTTTAGATCTCTCAATAGCCCCTTTGTCTGGAGAAACAACGACAACGTCTTTTACTCCACCTGATTGGATGTACTTAGCAAGTACCGCCATTGAATCAATATTAGTAGCTTTACACGATAGTTCTTTTAGTACATCCGGATTGTGGATATCTACTGTAAAAAAACCATCAATCCCTAATGAATTTATAACTTTCAGAATGGTTTTAGCAAAAGTGCACTCTCCAATTCTAAATAACTTATCTTGGCGAGCATATGCTAGATATGGAACAATTATAATTGTTTTAACAGCACCCATTAATTTTACCGATTCAATCATCATTAGTAATTCCAAAAAACAAGCATTTTGATTACCTCTGGCGCTTGGTCCCATCGATTGGATTATGAATACTTCCTTATTTTTGATAAGGGCTTCATCATCAATATTAATCCTTAGATAATTTTCTCCATCTGGGAAAGTTTTTGTTTCCACATTGACTGATTTTATTCCTAACTCTCTGCTGATTCTCATGCCCAACATTTGGGATGCTGGACCAATCACTAAAATCTTCTCCATTTTTTCAACCTCAATACATAAGAAAAGTTACATTCTAATTTATTTTTTTAATTCAAAGTTTAAGAAATTCTATTGCGTGATGAATAATTTCTTCTCTATGTCCTTTAAATGTGTGTCCTCCAGTATCATATTTAATGGCATTGCCATCACTTAATCCAAAATGATTTTTGATTAATTTTAAATTTTCGAATGGGATGAATTCATCATCTTTACAATGTGCAATAATAATTCTTGAATCATTTCCTATATCTATTTCTAATACATTTATGGGACTGATATAAGATATAACATCTTCAGGAAATTTAACTTTCGTGGTGTGGTAATCATACCTAGTACATAATGCTATCAATTTACTAACCCTCTTATCAAGGTAACCTCTTGTTAAAATTATCGCACCTCCTAAACTACGACCAAACATGGCGATTTGATCATTCAAAAGGCGGTCCTTCTGAGTTTCTAAGATCCAAGAAACAACACGATTGATATCATTGAAGATCTCCTTTATATGTTTTAGCCAAAGAGAACCAGTCTGCTTGCTTGTTTCACCATGCGCTCTGTGATCATAACCTAAAACATAAAATCCATTTAAAGCGAATTGCTCCGAAAAAAATTTTTCAAGGTATTTTCCTCTATGCTGATTTAATCCCGCCACATTGATAATGAATGGTGCTTTATTAGGAGTCTGTTCTGAAAAATAAATTGACCCCTTCAAATTTAAATTGGTTCCTGCTATTGGAATGTCGACAGTCTCTTCTATTATTTTCATTTCTATCATTTTTCCTAATCGTGTTTTAAGACATGTTTCTCTAAAACTTCTTTCCTCACGAGTTCACTGTCAGTCTTATTATATTTATCCACAATCTTAATTATATGTTCTGAAATTGCTGAGTGTTCCTCAATACAAGTGCTATTTTTTAAAAATTCTTCCCCGTGTCTAAGTGCAGATAAATTTTCATTGATCTTAATTAATTCAGTAGCCATGACACTATTTATGTATACCAAATCCGAGATCATTATCTTTAGATACATAATTAGTTTTAATTGATCTGACATGAAAAGATTAGTTGGAATTAAGATTAAATCTTTTCCAATCTAGAAATTAATTAAAAGAAAAATAGAAAAAAGATCAAAACGTATGAAACAACTCCAAGAATGATCAAGCCCAGCACTCCTAATCTTATGAAAAAGGTTTTTTTCATATCTTTCTCTTGATTGCTTTTTAAAAATTTAGCGAACTCTTTTATGTACTTATCAAATACATTGTTATACTTTAATTTTAAAGTGACAGGTATCCTATATTTTACGGTTGCTGTTTTAAATTCAATTACATCGATTGGGAAACAAAGGTAATAAAAAATTTCAATAATAATGATTATTGAAACTATGGTGCTGAAAATATTATCTAAAATTAAATTAAATGAATCCGCGAGCCCCCATCCAAAACCCAATTGGGAGATCAAGAAGATAAGCAATCCCGTATTGAATATAATATCAAACGCATCTAATTTTTTAAACCATTTTTTGGTGGAGATGGTCTCAACATTTTTAGCAGTTATATAATGAAATTTATATTGGAATCTTCTTCTAAAGGAAAATTTTTTTAACGTATCGCTATAAAAGAAAATATCCCCATTTGTATCACTAAAATCGTGACTAAAAGCTTTAAGGAGTAAAATAGAACCATATATTAATGCTAACCACCAAACTAATTGACCAAAGAAAACCATATTTATTAGCATAATTAGAGATAATATTACTAAAATTAAACCAAATTCCAGGTTAAATGTTTGAAGATGTGTGTTATCTAAATCTTTAAAAATTCCGTTATTTGTTTTTTCACCCTCTCGAGCCTCAACATCACATCCTAAAAACCTGCTAAAATTAGCTTTAAAAAGAGAAAGTTTCTTTAATTTGATGGGAGAAAACCACATCTCATATACTTTGGATTCTGTAACGATCTCAAAAAAATTTTGTTGGAAACAGACAAGAATTAATAAAGCTATTATCTCTATCATAGAGATCACGACAAAAACCCAAGATAACACATGCTCGGGAGCAGCACGTTCAGCACTAAATAATGGTATTGCTGTCATAAGTTGCATAACTATAAAAGGGAATAATGCAGGAATCCACAGAATTTTTGGACCCAAATAATTATTTTGATATCGAACGGCCTCTATATCTTTCTTTGGAACTTCTGTTAACCACGGGAATGCTAATCGAACTTCATAGAAAAAATAAAAATTTTTTGATTGTGAAAATATGCCCCGAAATAAACTTAAAACACAATACAATAAAAGACTTAATCCAAATCCTAATGCAGGCAATCCTGTTACATAAAACCACGATGGTCCCCCTAAGAAAACAGCACTTCCGTAAGGTACTTCATGACCAATGCCTGTTCCAAATACTAAAAGAGATATTAATCCTACTATTGTTAACAATATACCCGCAGCCAATCTTGTATATGCAAATGAATTGAATTTTATATACGTATCAATAGGTTCTCTCATATCTCTCATTCTTTTAAAAACAATTGAATTTTCTCTTAAATAATATGATGTGATGAAATATTTTGAAGTAATTATCATTCCAATTACTATTATAATGATATCAATGACAATGGAGAAATTTATTTCCATTATAATGACATCAAAATCAAATCCTAAAATAAGAAATAAGAATCCAATACAAATTAATAGAAGTCCTATTGCTAAGAAAAAAATACGCAGAATTTTCTTTTTTGGATGTATTGCTTTTAAGGATTCTATTTCTTGTTCTTTTAACAAGCTCATGGTTTTTCACAATTCTTTATTTATCAATATGATTACTTTAATTTTAATCTTTAAAAATTTTAGACTTCATTGAACATCTTTAATAATTAAAGAACTATCATTATCATATGGATTTTAAGGATTTTTATGATGGATTAATATCATCCTCATTCATGCTATTTTTATTTTCGTTCACATTGATTGTTGGAGCTCTCATTTTTAAACCGTATTTAGCATTGGAACCTAATGATAGAGATTTGATTGTAATACTGTCTGCAATTAGCATGTTAATTTCAGTAGTATATTTCTTTATTGCTTTAAGAGCGAAAAAAATCTATAAATTAGAAATTAGGAATGTGATCAAGTTTATGAAGAAAATTGGGATTATTAATATTATTTTTACACCACATCTCTTTTTCCTTATTTCCCTCATGGTTCTAAGCTTACAACTTATCCAAATAATGATCGCTTTAACTACATTAATAGAAGGAATTTTATTATTAATAATCTATAAACAGGCTTATGATTTATTTCTTAAAAACGCTAATAAAAGGGAAGAGGAATTTCAAAAAAACCAAAAATTGTATTTTAAAAATGAGTTTGTCAAAATAAAATAAGGTTTTTATTTGGCTAACTTTTCAATTGCAGTTTCTACCATTTTGAGTTTCACAGAATATTTTTCCATTAATTCAGCATACTTTTCTACGGTTATTTCATTTCCTTCTCTTAATGTCTTTAATTCATTTATTGTACGGACTATACCCGCTTTTTGATCAATTAATTTTTCTTTTTTACTGTAGGGTATTTTTTGTTCTAGCTTTTTTTGGGTGAAAGACTTAAATCGTTTCACATTAAGATCTTTTGGAACAAATTTTGTAAGAAAAATGGTGCTTTTGGGAACAAATGGAGCCAAATTTTCTGGTATAACAATGATAGGTTCAGGATCTTGGATTCTTTTTATTTCCTCATAGTCCAAGACGTCTACATTATTCTCATTCATCAATGTTTCAACAACTGATAAATTCACTCTTAGATTGTTTTTTTCGGCTTCTGAGAGATTAGTCAAACTTTCAAGCATTTCTTTCCAAATAATTTTTGATTTATCGTAATAAAAATTTGCCTTCTGTTTTAGACGAGTGATTTTCTCCATATTTATTGATGTGATTGATGAATCTAATGATGCTTGAGCTTTAAGCTGACAAGCTTTCCCCATATCATAATGAAATTGGGCCCTTAACTGTTGTTTTTTTTTCTCTTCATGTTTTCTAAGATAAAAGATTCTTTTTGAAAGTTGTGAAAGTCCAGCATATAGCTTTGAAGCAAAATACAAGTTGTTATTTGTTTCTTCCCGAAGGGCAGCGATACTCTGAGCTAAAACTCTCGCTTCTTCGGAGCTCAATTCTAAATTCTCAGATGAGAGTGTTGTTCCGATGTCATTTTGATAAGTACTCGAAGCGCTAAAATAAGCAGCAGTCTTGTACATTTTGCTGCTTTCGACCATCGCGACAATAGCATTTTCCCAATCCTCTTCTTCTTCGAATTTCTCAGAAAGTGAACTATAAGCTCTTGCCATTACCCATAGTGATCTAGCACATTCAATCATGAGATCCTTTATTTCTATTTCTCGATTGTTTTCACTGGGATCATTAAAAATTAATGTGATGTCTAAATCTTTTAATATCTTTGAATGATTTTCATTCATGTAATTGATATTCAAAATCTTGGTATATTCCAACACTAGATTTATATCATCCAAAGTAAAACTCTCTTCTTTATCTAATGCATCGCCTAAATGTCTAATTTTAAAGTGGAGGTAACGAATTCTTTGCATTAGCTCTTCTGGAAAATAAGTCATCTTTTCTAACTGTTTGTTGTCAAATTTAAGTTATTTAAAATAATTTGTGCATCACTTTAAAACTATCCCCCAAACTTATAATATTCACTTGCTTTATCATTTTCAAGACTAGTTAAAAGTGAGTAGTACGGAAATTAATCGAATTTTTATTTTTGAATTTATATCTGGTGGGGGATTCAATCACATTAACATTCCCATACCTTTATTTACTGAAGGATTTGGAATGCTGAAAACAATCATTGAAGATTTCAAAAATCTTGACTTTGAAGTTAAAACATTGTTAGACTATAGAATTCAACACGTGATTCGATACTTAAATGCTGACTTTATTGGGGAAATAAATCAAGACATGGATATTTTTCTTGAAGTAAAGAAAGCAGTTAAAGATTGTAAGTATGTCTTCATTATTGCTCCTGAATTTTCTGATATCCTAAACAAATTAACTAAAATTATGAAAGATCAGAATAAAATAATTCTAAGCATGAACTTAGAAGCAATTAGATTAGGGTCCTCCAAATTTGAAACTTATAACTATTTTAAGGCTCAAGGAGTATCCACTCCCTTAACTTATCACCTACCGTCTCATTTACTGTACGAAGATCATGTCATGAAAATAATTTCAAAATTAAAATTACCCGTAATAATCAAACCAGAGGATGGAGTTGGAGCTGAATCCATTTTCTATTTTGAAAATAAACAACAGATTTCTTCTTTTTTTACTTCTACCCCAAACTCCTTAGAATCAGGTAGAAACTACATTGTACAAGAATATATTCCCGGGGATGATATGAGTGTATCTATTATAGGAAATTCCCAGGATCAAAATATTTTATCGATTAATGCTCAATTCGTTGAAATTAACAAATTAAATAGTAAATCTTCTTACTTAGGAGGATGTACTCCAATATCGAATTATGAAAATATTGATAAAATATTAATAATATCATTTCAGAAACTAAATTTGAAAGGGTTTATAGGATATTATGGGATTGACTTTATTAGAAAAACAGATAATACTTTAAGCTTTATAGAAATTAACCCAAGATTGACAACCTCATATGTTGGGATTAGAAATATCACTAAAAATAATCCCCTTTTATTAATTACACAACCTGATATTGACATAAATACTATCATAGATACTACTCATAAATATTTCTCCCATTTTTATAGCTTACATTTGAGATATGAAGGGGATCTCTCATTGAATGAAGTAAACAAGGAGTTAATTCCTCAGATTATGAAAGAAAATGCTCCTATTGTATCACCACCATTAGCGTTAGATGAGGATTCTATATTTACTTGCTTTATCGCAACTAAAGCTAAAGACCTGATTGATTCAAAAAAGCAAGAAACTCATTTAATTACTAGATTAGAGAAAAGAAACTTTAGAGTTTTTAAATAGATATCATTAAAATAATAGAAAAACCTCCATAATGCAACATTAAGGAGAGTATAAGGGCATTTTCAATTCTTAATTGTTTATACGCGGTGATACTGTAGGTAAGCAACCATAATGACCACACTTGGAATATAATCATGAATATGTTGTCTAATATCCCAATAAAAGGAATTTCAATTATCATTAGGACAAGAAAGAAATAATGTATCATTAAATATAGTACTGAAGGAAAAAATATGATAGCAAAGGTGCTCAAGAACTCTTTAGTATTACCTTTCTTTTTGTAAAATACACGATATATTGCTTCAATAAGGCAAAAGAAAACAAAAAAATTTATTATGAAGAATACGAAATTAAGAAGGGGTGCATAAACAATAGCTGGAATTGTCCCAAATAATAAAAAGAAGGGATATAATCCATTTAAAGCACAAAAAATACCTCCTGAGAACAAAATAATGATAGAAAAGGTGATAACAAGAATGCTTGGTTTGCTATTTTTAGCGATAATTTTTTTTGGGGTAAGATGCATCAGCCCCTTCAAAAGAAATGAATCATAATCTTTTTTCGAAATATCATATGATGGGGATCCTAAATTATTCCTAATCGAATCATATGCTCGTATTCCCAAATCTGTAAGATAATATTTTTTATCCGATTTTTGTTGGATTAAAGTTGAAAGCGTATCTAAATGATGATAGATCGTACCTGTACTTACATTTAATTCTTTTTTTAGTGAGGTAAATGAAGAAAAGCCATTTTCTCCTATAATCTCTATTATTCTTCTCCTTATTTTATGCCCTAAAGCATAGTAGAAATTTGATTCAGATTCTTGGCTCTTATTATTTCCTTTCGTTGATTCGTTTTCCGTATTAATTTTGACTCCCTTCCTCAGGATTATTATTTAATTTTAAAACGTTCAATATATCTAATAAGATCAAGAGAGCTCCAATAACCGCAAAATAAAATCCCATTTCTGCACCACCGATATAAGGGAAATCATTAGGTATAAATTTAAAAATGAAAATTAAGAAAAATCCGAGTCCAATAAAGTTGATGATTACTGAATTAAGTTTATATTCTAATTTATACAGGACAAGAAATGTCCCTATAAAACAAATGCTTCCACTAATCAGAGGAAATATATATAAAAATGAATCCTCTATAGCTACCGAAGTTGTGATCAAATAAATATCAAATAAGGATAATCCAGAATACCAGGATGAAAATTGAGATACAATCAAGAGAAAAGAACCAATGATCCCCATCAGTCTTAAATCAATATACTTTTTAATATCCATGTTATTCTCCAATAAGATAAAAATTGAAATATATAAACATTCAAATAGTATAAAATAATAAGATCATATTAATTTAATTTCTAAACCTTAATATAAACCGAATTTTAATGGAAATTGATTCTCATGTCGTCAGAAGATCACGATTATAACAATTTAGATTCCATCCCTCTGTCTGATTATTTGAAAACGGTAATCCCTATTGAAGAAATACGGGACTATGCATCTCTTCAAAGAATCTATAGTATTGATTTTGTAAAAGGCTTTGCTATTGTTATGATTATGTTTGCACACACTGCTGGAGCTTGGCTGAATTCAGAATGGATCTTTCTTTATGGCCTACTCTATACTGCAATGGATATTTTTGGTCCCTCACTATTTATATTTCTTTCAGCTTTAAGTGTTGTTTTTAGCATAAAAAAGAAGAAAGGAGATATGTCAGAAAAAGTAATTCGGAATCGAATTATGAGTAGAGGTGCAACTATTATTTTTATTGGAATTCTATTCAATATTTTCTCATTTGAATTTACTATAGCGGGATATCCATTTCCTTTAAATTTATGGGGCTGGAATATCTTGATGTTTATCGGATTCTCTCAAATATTTTCATTATATGCCCTTAAATTAAGTAAAATGACAAGAGCAATGATTGGGGTGCTTATCATTTACTTTTCTGATGGGATTCGTGAATTTTTATTTATCGGAAAAGAAGCGGGTAATCCAATTATTACTTTTATCCATTATATTGTTGTGTCTCCTTCTCCCATGACACCTCTTCTACCTTGGCTAGCAGTCTGTTTCATTTCTACAATCTTTGGAGAATTATTAAACGATGCTATGATGGGTGGACGGAAAAAAGATTACATTCAGTTATTTCGAAGCTTTGTGTTATGGGGCTCATTATTCGTAATTGGTGGGATGTGGTTAGGTAGGCAAATATACGTGCCGGGAGATATATGGCAAAACGCAGATTATAATATTATTGGAACCCTACCTCTGCAAGAATATCCTCTTATGTCTTTACTGGCTGATATGAATTCACAAATGTTTATTCCAGAAATAAGATATCCTGGAATGTGGGAGTTTCTTATTCGTGGAAGAGGTCCGAATATGATTTATAATCTGGGTGCAGCACTACTCCTTATTGGAATCTGTTTCTATATTATAGATATAAAAGAAAAAAGGAATTATTTTATTAGCATGTTGAAGTATTATGGAAGGGTCTCATTGAGTCTTTTCTTAGTGCATTATATTTATGTCACATTATTTTTCAGATCTCTTGATTTTGTATTATATGTTGTTATCGTTATTTGTTATGCTGGTCTGATGGGATTCTTCATGTTTCTCTGGAACGAGTTTTATAATGGAGTAGGATCACCAGAATGGATCATGATACAAATTGGGCGCATAGGGCAAAAAACAGGACATAATGTAAAAAAGGAGATTCATGTCATTGAAGAAGAAATTAAAGAATCTGTCCAAAAAATAAAACAAAAGCATGATTAAATTTATGTAAAGTTTAGAAAATATGTATTAATTTTTTCAAATTTACTACATTCATTATAAACATATAAATATGGTTAATATAATATATCAAATATACTTGCGATGATTCTATTCTATTAATTAAATCAATTAGGTAATTAAAATTTCTGAAACATTCAAATTCAAGATCACTCTTTTCGGAGCAGGAGATGTAGGTAAAACATCTTTATTGATAAGGTACATAAAGGATTATTTTAGTGTTGACCTAAAACAAACCATAGGTTCAAATTTCTTGATTAAGGACGTTGAGTTAGAAGAAAACGTTAATGTACGCTTACTTTGTTGGGATATCGGCGGACAAGATACCTTCGCGAAGCTAAGAACAATCTATTTTAAAGGAAGTAATGGTGCTCTTGGAGTGTTTGATTTAACCAATACCCAATCCTTATTAAAATTACCTGGATGGATAAGTAGTATTAAAAAATCGGTAAAAAAAGCCATTCCAATGATATTATTGGGTAATAAGTCCGATCTTGTTCGCCAAGTAGAAAGATCAGAAGCAGAAGATCTAGCAAAAAGGTTAAATTGTGAATATCTTGAAACTTCAGCCAAAACAGGCGAAAATGTAGAGTTAGCATTTGAAACAATAGCAAAGGCTTGTTTAAACAATGTTTTACAATGAATATATTCTTATTCTAATATATGTTAAAAAACCTTTTTTAGATGTAATAACAGAAGAAGAGTATTTAATCTATAATAATATTAAATTCGTGTAGAGATTTAATCAGCTCACCAATGTCTACAAAACGAATTCCGTTTATCCCCAATTCCGAAGCGGCTCTGATATTATTAAAACCATCATCAATAAAGATAATTTCCTCGGGTTTGCATCCTGCTTTTTGAATTGCGATCTCAAACATCTTACTATCCGGTTTGGTTAAATGCACTTCGTGAGATAAGATAAATTCATCAAAAAGTGGGGTTTTTGTTGGATCCGATTCCCATATATTCCATTTTTTTTTCTTAATATAGTTCCAATGACTAGAATTGATATTTGACATGCACATCATTTTGAGTTCATTATTTTTCCTTATTTTTTTAACCAATTCAACCATTTCCTCATTTATCTCTGAAATAATGCTATTAAACGCGTCAAAAAATGCTTTTTGATTAAGATTGCATACTTGTAATAATTCACACGCTTGATTGTAAAATTCTTTATCACTTATTTTACCTTGATGATATGTATCAGATTGCCGAAAAAATTCCATCATAATGGGTGTTTTAGGTTTATTTAAGGGAGACGGTGTAATTACCTCATTAAAGAATTGATCGAAGTCCAAATCAAATATCACATCTCCTAAATCGAAAATAATGCATTTAATTGTCATTTTCTGAAATATACCTAAATTGATGAAAATAGTAATCGAATATGAAATTAAAATATAATCTTTATATTTTATTTTTTGACTATATCTTTGTAATTTGTAGAGAAACTATTGTTTCATTTCCTAAAATATACTTTTGTTGAAAATTTTCGAAGTGGTATCGGTAGTTTATATTTCGGAAAACCTTCAGTGTCATTTTCTAACATTTCAAGTAATTTACTTAATTTCCAGTTTTTGAATTGTTCAGTAGTGGATTTTTTAGGACCAAATGGTTTTCCTATTAGCCTCCTTCTCACAGATATCTCTTGCTTTTCTTGCTCGTCTTTGCCAATAATAATAACATATGGAATCCACTCGATTTCAGCTTGTCTAATTTTTTTACCCATGGTTTCATTACGATCATCAAAATCAGTCCGATATGATTCCTTATTAAGGATATCTAATATTTTTTCAGCATATTGCATCTGCTCATCACTGATTGATATGATGCGTACTTGTATTGGTGATAACCACGTTCTAAAACCTGGGACGATTTTATCTTTATTTCGTATTGCTGATTCAATTAAACCCCAAAGAATACGTTCTACTCCTCCAGTTGGAGAATTATGGAGTATAATGGGATATTTTTGTTTTCCATCATCATCCGTAAACTTAATATCATATTTCTGACGTTTAATTCCCTCATTATCAACCATATATTCTAAGGAACTTTCTACATCAATTTGATTAGTAGCTAATGTTGCCGTTCTATTTTGTGCTGATAAAACCGTTCTTTCAAATTTCAAGATAAAATAATAATATCTATCTTCCCATAATTCTAAGAGAGCTGGTTTATTTTCAGAGTTTAAAAGCTTTACAATCCATTCCTTATTTTCCTTATAAAATTCTTTAGTGGTTCTAAAAACTATATTTGAAATAACTCCCAAATCACTTTCTAGATCTCTGATTAATTTATATTGTTTAATGAATTCTTCAACTGCCAAATCGAGATCTTTACATAGAGTATGTAAATCAGGCATCATAAATCCTCTTAACCTTCTTAATCCGCTTAATTCCCCTTCCATTTCTCTCCTAAAATCATATTGTTCAAATTCATATAATTTTAAAGGAAAATAGTGTGGTTTGAGAATCATTTTGCTTACCATATCAAAGAGTAGAAAATCAGATGCAAATCTTAATAAAAATCTATCTCTCCCTGATTCTACCCAATAAGTGCGTGCTGGAAAGCGTGCGGTTTGAGCAGTTAATTTTTTATTCTTAACCGTATACATGATCGGAGTATCGATGAGTAAAGCTCCATAATCAATTAACCGATCTTCAATAAAATTTTTAATAAGATTTTTCATTATCATTCCTTTTGTATACCAACGAAATATGCCTTTATCACTGTTAGGATCAAAATCGACTAGTTCAAATTCTTTCATGACATTAATATGAACAGGTTCTATTGATTTGTCCTCTCTCTTTGATCCGAGTTCAGATTTGATAAATAGAAAGAAATCATCATCTTTGACATTTTTTAAAGGGTTTATATTTTTATCTTCGTCAAATTCTATGTTTTCTTCCTCACCTGAAGGGAATAATATTTTAAATTCAGCATTGGTAATGTGTTCTTCTGGTTGAATATATAATTTTACATCTCTATACATTTCAGCAACCTCATGTCCAATGCAATTTATCTTAAAAGATTTATACCATCCAAAGGGAGAAAATGCAGCCTCAATACCTCTATCTTCTAGAATTTGAGCAATTTTAGGGCAAACCTCCATTGCATTAGCTTCATTACTTAGGAATTTACTGAGATGAGCCCATGGATACACAAGGACTTTATCAACTGTATACATTTCAGGTTTTTTTATTAATTCTTTTAAATTACGCAAATTTCCTTTTATCGTTTTTGATTCTATTTTCTTATTATATGCCCTTATTTCTTCATTTTCAATTCTTATTTTTTCTGGAAATTCTGAAATCTGCAATATAGCATCTACAATTACTTGAGCACCTTGTTTAGCAATCATATCCGTATCATAAGTATCTTGATCTTCTACGGAAACATATGCAACGAGGACCAATCCATCCATTTTTATGATTTTTTTGGGAAAATCTTGTGGATTGCTCGTTGCTTCTTTATTTTTAACTACTTCTACTCCATCGGAATGAATTAATAAAATTTTCATAATTATCTCTCTTCTTTGCTTCTTTCACCATTTATATATAAAAAATTCTAAATACTTATGATAATTACCTACAATTAACTTTCAAATTAATAATAACTAAAATATTTATCTATTCACATGAATCTTAAAGGAATTTTCTCTGAATTAATAGAAAATTTAGATAAGCTTGATAATGGTAGAGAAGAAATACTCAAAAAATCTCGGCAAATTATTCGAGATTGCAGTGTTGCAATAAAGAATATTCATAGAAATGAAGTTGATCTCTATCAAGATAAAGTAAATAAAATTCAATTAAATTTAGTCGACCTACAACATTTGATCACTAAAGATGTTGGAGCATTTTCCAAATATCTAAAAGTTCCAGAACAAGAATATGCTGAAGCGATTTCCTTAAATGCTATTATCAACAGCAAGGTCCTACCCTCTCCTAACGAATTAAAGATTGATCCTCTTAATTACGCATTAGGATTAGCAGATGTGATTGGAGAACTCAGAAGATACGTATTAGATAATATCCGTAGTTCAAATATACAAGATTTAACGAGAATTCTAGAAATTATGGATGAGATTTATGCAGAACTCTTTTCCATTGATTATCCTTCTGGGCTAACTCAAGATTTAAGGCAAAAGACAGATCAAGCAAGAGGAATTATCGAAAAAACACGAGGGGATATATCAATATCACTTCAAATGAATAATTTAAAGGAATGTATAGAAAAAAATATTGAATACAAAGAATAGAAGCTTAATAGTAGAGCTACTGATTAATAATTTAGATTAAAAGTGGGAATTCATGAATAAAAAAGTACTAATTGCTGGAACATTTGACTTAATCCATCCCGGACATCTTTTTTTAATCAATGAAGCCGCTAAATTGGGAGATGTACATGTTATTGTATCGACCGATAAAAATCGTGAATTATATTCGGGTGAAGCTCCAATTGTTCCTGAAAAACAGCGACTTGAAGTTATTAAAGGAATAAAAAATGTAAAAGTTGCTAGATTGGGTCGAAGTGATAACGATACTCTTGAAACCGTTAAAGAAATTAATCCTGAGATCATATTATTAGGTCCTGATCAGAAGTATGATATTGCGACCTTGGAAAAGGGTTTGAAAGATCACGGTTTGGAGAATATATCCATTCAACGTCTTCAGACTTACTATGATAAGTGTGAATTACATTCTTCAAGATTAATAAAGCAAAAAATCTTAGAACGATATAAAAATAAATAGCTTAAAATAATTATGGAAAGTAATGAGGAAATTTCCCCAGAAAATTATGCTAATTGGTTTGCTTTATTAAAGCTATGCCAACTGACAAGACATCAAGATTCAATTCAAATTAGTAGTTTAGAGTTTGGTGAATTGCTTAATTTGAGTCAACAGACTGGAAATCGGAGAATAAATGATTTGGATAAATTAAATTGGATAGATCGTAGAGTTGAGGGAAAATCTCAGAGCATCTCCATTACTGAAAAAGGTGCCACTGTAATGCTGAATGTCTATAAAAATCTTAAGGGTCTGCTTGAATCCATCTTAATTGTTGGAATAGTTCGTGAAGGTATGCATGAAGGTGGTTATTATGTCTCTATTAAAGGGTATTATGATCAATTTAAAACTAAATTGGGATTTGAACCATTCAAGGGTACTTTAAATTTGGAATTGAGCGATACTGGTATATCAATTTTAAGAGAAAAATTAGATAATGTAGCTCCTGTAATAATTGAAGGATTTAAAGATCAAAATAGAGAATATGGACCAGTAAAATGTTACGATGTTTTTATATCACGATTAGGAGATAGAACTCTGCGAAGAAAAGCTGCGATATTAGATATAAAGAGAACGCATCATGATAAAAATATCATTGAAGTTCTTGCCAAGCCATATTTGAGAGATCTTTTTCATTTGAAAAATGGAGATAAGCTTATCATCGATTTTAATAAAAAATGATTAATTAGCTTTTTTCTGAGTCTGAAATCATTAAATTAATTTTTTTAAATCTGAATATTGCTGTTGCGATAACCAATAGCAAAAATAACGAAATAAATTCATTAAGATAACCGAAATAAAATGAAAGAAATGAAGTCAAGAAAATATAGAACAATCTTTCAGATCTTGCCATGAGTCCAATATCAAAGTCTCCATCGTACAAATTTTGGGCTCTGGATCTTGAATAACTAATCATTATTGAAGCAAAGAAAGAAATGGTAATTATCAACCTCATATCGATGATATTCCATAATATTTCATTCCATCGATTTATTAGAAGTGCGAAAAATATAAGAAATTCACTTAATCTATCCATAGTAGAATCAAATATTCCTCCAAATCGAGAGGTGGTGTTCCTTAATCGTGCAATAGCACCATCAATCCCATCAAAGATGCCTGTTAAGAAGACGAAAATTGAAAAAAACACATAATTAGAAAAAAACACTAGGATTAAAAAACTGATAAACGAGCACGTTAGCATTGTAATTGTCGCTCCGTTCGCAGACAACCCTATTCTACTTAAGATTCGGGCCGAAAAATTTATGAGTGGTTTAAATAATCTTCGTAAACGGAATTTTGAAGCCATAATACTATCAAATCTTATTTTATCTAGTCTTCCTCTTCAATAATCTGTTCAATTCTTTTAAAACCAAGAAGACTCATTGCAAATCCGACAAAAAGACAAATAAGGTACAAAATGACAAGATTACTCACAAACAAGGCGAACACGTCAATCCGTATTAATATAATCTGGTAATCTAATTCGAAATAAAAAATGGAAGTCCACGTGCTAATCATGTAATACGTAATAAAAATTAGAACACTCGCAAATATGTTGTAGGTTGCAATAATTTTTTGTCTCAGGACTAATGCCATTAAACCTGCAAATAATAATAGTAAAAAAGAAATCAATGAAAATAATGATAATACAAAGAATATCATATTAAAATTAGCCAAACGGATTGAATAATGCGGGTAATTCTCATAAATTCGAGTTCCGGTGCCTCCTATCAGGAGAATAATTATTGTAAAAGATATAATGATAAGGAGATTACTAAATGTATTTAAATAGAAATATATCTTGGACATTTTTGATACATCGACATTTAATTGCTTAATCGTAGATGCAAAAAACTGCTCTCTTAAAATCTGAAGTTCTCGTATTATATCTCGTGGAGTTTTATTTGTTATTTTTTTGATTTTATACGTTTCATGCTTACTTTTAAGATCTCCTATTAAACTTCTTGCTTTATTACATTTTCTTGCAGTAGTATTCCTCCCTTCATAATACCAAATCAGATTTCTAGACGAATCTACGATAACGACAATATCACTTTCATTGATATCATCAGCTTGATGCCATTGGTTATTTTTGAATTTATACGCATATAGATTAGAAGACATATTGAAATCTTGAAATTCTTTTTAATTTATATAATACTTTATAATTTAATACAGTAATATATTGTTTTTTGATATTAATAATTTAAAATTTCGGATTAAACACAAATGAAGTTGCGAATAGTATTGAAAACAACAACCAAGAAAAATAAAGCCGTTTCAATTAAATTCAATGTTACTCCTTCTAAGCATTTGGGATTTATTAATTTCATTAATCTGGCTTTAACTGAAAATAAATCTGTAAAATTGGCTCTTGAAACAATTGATGATGCTGGTAATAAAAAGGAAAATTTAATAGAAGGAACATTTAACTTAAATAAAATTGAAAACTAGGTGGAATGAATTTGAAATTACGATTAGTTTTAATGACAACAACTAAAAATGGGAGGGAAATATCTATCAAATTCACCATTGCTCCTTCAAAACATATGGGATTAATCAACTATTTAAATCTCGCGCTCACACAAAAAGAACCGGTGAAACTATCATTTGAAAAAATAAGTAAATCTGGCGATAAAGAAGAAAGTAAGGTAGAAGGCGTTTTTCAACTAGAGTGTAAGGATGATCAAGCATTAAAAGCTCTCATGCAGCAAATCGAAGAAAAAATGCGTAAGAAAAAAAAAAAACATCAAAAAAGAATATACTAAAGATACTTGGATTAGTTAATAGTTATAAAACCTAGCTTGATGAGATTTTTGCAAATATTATATACTTCTATATGAGAGATACTTAATTCTTTAGCAATATCTTCGATAGAACTCTTTCCATCAATTTTATTAAAAACTTGATAAGATTTTTCACCTGTTAGATAATGTTTAGGATTAATATTCAAGGAACTCACACTTTTTGGTACTTGAATGCAATATTCTGGGACGGATTGAGATTTCCTACTATCTTCTCTCAGAGCTATTAAATCTGATTCTTCATTTAACTTTTCTTCTACATTTTTAAAAAGATCCAAAACTCTTTCTTTAAAGTGCAAGTCATTTTCTTCGATTTCTTCATATTGATAATTTTCCAAGATCTCATCAAAAGACTTAAACGCATTTCTCCTCCCACTCCAGTTTAATATTTGATTGATATTATATTTTTTTAAAAAAGTTTTACTAATTTTTCTCAGGATCCTTTGCACGTTTACTGCTTTTGAAGTTTCATCGTATGTTGCAAGATATATTAAATTTGGGATACTACAATCTTTTAAAAATGATAATTTTAACTCATTGTTTGATAGTTTTAATTCACTAATAGTTCCTAAATCTTCAAATGAATCAGAGAAGGAATTTAAAGCAGTGAAAAATCCAGATATCATGATTAAAGAATCACTGTGACAAAATACATTACTCGGATTGGAAAAATTTTTTACCAAAAGTGGTAATCCATCTTTTATAATTATAAAATCATGTATCATGGGTTATTTTCCAATTCAATTTCGTTCAAACTTATTTTTAAAAGACATTTAAAAAGTGAAATAAAACCTACTTCCAATTTAATATTAATTTTTACGTTCTTATAAAGAAAAAAAAAAGTAATATCGTGATAATATGTATGAACTTTAAATTGCATAACAAACTCTTGTAATTAGGTTAGCATGATAAAAATAAAATCCCCCGGTCGCATATGCCTTTTTGGCGAACACCAAGATTATCTGGGGTATCCTATAATTTCATTGGCTATATCTAAATACATTTATATCGAAGCAAAAAGAATATCAGAATCAAAATTTATAATAAGCTTGCCAGACACAAATGAATCTATTAACATTCTCTTGAATCAAAAGGAATTAGATTACAAATCAAAACGAGATTATATCAAGAGCGGATATAATCTTTTTTTAAGAAGGGGAATTAAATTTCAGAAAGGGTATGAAATATTAATAAGGGGGGATATTCCTATCAATGCGGGAGTAGCTAGTTCTTCAGCATTGGTAATCGGTTGGCTGTTTTTTCTGGATCACATCACAAACCATGCATTAAGTAAATTTCAGTTAGCCCTTGAAGGATACAACGCAGAAGTGAGGGAGTTTAATGAAGCTGGGGGAATGATGGATCATTTTACTGCTGCTTATGGAAAATTAATATATTTAGAACAAAAAAATTCAAATCCCTATCTCGAAAATTTTGATTTATCTATAAATGGTTTGATTTTGGGAAATTCTCTTGAAAAAAAAAGGACTGTAGAAGACTTAATTAATGTAAAAGAGAGTTCTCTCAAAAGCTTTACTGCCTTGAAGGAATCAATGCCAAAATTCGATCTTTTTAAAACCGTGCTGGATGATGTGATTCCTTTTTTGTCAACTTTAAAAAAAGAATACAGAAAAAAGATAGTTGGAAATTTAAAAAATAGAGATATAACTAAAATGGCTATTAAATTAATAAATGAATATTATCAGACCATCAATGAAGGAAATTCTCCTCAACAGATAGCCTTTTATACTCAATTGGGTAAACTATTAAATCAGCATAATCAAAATCTAAGGGATAATATCAAAATTTCCACGAAAAAGATTGATAATATGATAACAAGCAGTCTTAAAGCAGGGGCTTTAGGAGCAAAAATTAATGGATCTGGATTTGGGGGTACGATGTTTGCTCTATCACTAAATCAAAATGATGGTATAATGAATGCAATTGAAAATGTTGGAGGAAAAGCAGATATTCTCAAAACTAGCAATGGTGTGGATATATATTAGATATTTAATCCATTCTTTTAACCTTTTAAAAGTTTAAATATTAATAAATACAAATAATTAACATAACTCTTTATAACGTGATTGATGTGAGGATTCGATCCAGAAAGAATTTAATTTATAAATATATCGTAGTTTCATTTCTGCTTTCTCTCCCAGTTATTGGGTTTTTTTCATATGTGGGTTTTGCTTTTTATATAATTGATGATGTAGCATCTTTTACATTTACATTAGATCCTCCGAATACTACATATTTTATCCCTCTTGACCAAATCGAAGGAAATGCTACAAATATGGAAAAAATGGCAGATTTATTCGATTGGCAACTTGAAAAATATCACATTCCTTCTAATATAAGTATCGATATAACTTTTTCAAATGATAATTATAGCGAAATCTCCTCTTGGGATGGAACTGATAATGGTGCCCTACATTTAGGGTATACTCTAGCATCTCAATGCTTTCGATATAAAACAGCATTAGATTCGGCAGATGCTGATGAATTGGCAAATGCTACGCGCATGGTAAAGAAATGTATTACGGGATTCAGCAATATGCTAGCTGCGCCTAATGGTGGTATTGGTCCCGATTATCCTGGAATGCCTGCAAGGTTTGTTTCTTCTCCAGAGAATAGGAAATATCATGAATGGTTGTTTCAAGAAGATCCCAGACATTTTAATGGTACGGGACCTTATAAAAATTGGCGCGTAAGACTACACACAAGCAGAGATGAATTAGCTGGTTATTATTTAGGTTTCTCAAGCGTCCTTAAATTTATTGATCCCTCCGTAAATGAAGATAGTCGGTGGTGTGTGGAAAGAATTCGACTTTTAACGGAACAATTGATTGAGGGATTTAAAAAAACCAATTGGCTTGTTCTTGGGGGCGAAGGAGAACCCGTCGGATCGGATCTTAATGTTTACTTTCCGGATACTGTATGGCGCCTTACATTACTTCGAATTGGTGCAACATCATCACCTGATAAATATGATTCACTTTATCAATACGAAGCTACTAAAGTAATGTCTATGGTGGGAGCAGGGAAATCTAGCTCTCAAAATACCTTTTATGATACTTATGCTTTAGCATTTAGCATGGATGTTATGTTTTCATTAATCATATTAGAAGACAATCCCACATTACAACAACATTATATCAAGAATTTCGAATACGGTTTTTACGACTATTTACGTTATCATCGTAATGCGTTTTTTAATATCGTTCATTTAACTTTCATGTCCATGATCCCAGACTCTTCGATTTATGAAAACCCAAACTATAATGACGATACAATTAAGTGGGATATTCTCGATCAGTTATGGCGTTTT
>Ga0315535_1000330_pt1 | contig 32991 bp, 38 predicted proteins | sample SalMarSW160220MG_2_FD_203092 | JGI IMG/M metagenome (GOLD analysis project Ga0315535, IMG submission 203092) | Salt marsh sediment microbial communities from the Plum Island Ecosystem LTER, Massachusetts, United States - Salt Marsh Sediment SW1602-20 ... | reverse complement strand
GCTTGAAATCGCCCACGCCGTGGCCGAAGCGGGCGCCACAGCCCTGCGCGGCGGAGCCTTCAAACCACGCACTTCTCCATACAGCTTCCAGGGATTGGCCGAGCCTGGACTGGAGTTGCTGGCCGAAGCTCGTGAAGCCACCGGGCTGCCGGTTGTCACCGAGGCGATGTCTGCCGACCAGGTCCGACTGGTGGCCAACTACGCCGACGTGGTGCAAATTGGCACCCGCAACATGCAGAACTTCCAGCTGCTCCACGCTGCCGGCGAGATCGGGCTGCCGGTGCTGCTCAAGCGCGGCCTGATGTCGACCATCGATGAATGGCTCCTGGCAGCCGAGTACATCCTCTCCCATCAGAACTGGCAAGTCATCCTGTGCGAGCGCGGGATCCGCACTTTCGAGCCTTCTACCCGCAACACAACTGATATCAATGCCGTGCCGGTGGTCAAGAGATTGTCCCACCTGCCGCTGATTGTTGATCCCAGCCACAGCACCGGGGATTGGCATTACGTGTCAGCCGTTGCCTTGGCCGCCGTCGCCGCCGGAGCGGACGGGGTGATGGTCGAAGTTCACACCCACCCTGACCAGGCTCGTTCGGATGGTGGCCAAAGCCTGAAGCCCGAGCGGTTCGCTGAACTTGTCAGGCAGCTGCACCAGGTAGCCGAAGCCGTCGGCCGCCGGGTGCCCCAGTCCCATGCGTCTTGAAGACGCCCGTGTGTCCATCGTCGGCCTGGGCCTGATCGGAGGATCTTTGGCCCTTGGCCTGCGCGAGCGGTGTAGCCGCCTGGTGGGCATCGACTCAAGCCGGGCCGCGCGCTTATGGGCCGCTGAGCGCGCCGGGCTCGATGAGGTCACTGCTGACCTCGCTGACGGCCTGTCGGGATGCGATCTGGCGCTCCTTGCAGTTCCGGTGAACTCGATCCTCAAGATACTCGAACGTCTTGGGCACGACTTGCCCTCACCGCGCTTTGTGCTGGATGTCGGCTCCACCAAGCGCCGTATCGTTGAGTCCATGAACCGCCTTCCGCAAGGTATCCACGCTGTGGCCGGGCACCCTCTTGGCGGCAAGGAAACATCCGGGCCGTCGGGAGCAGAGGCCGCTCTGTTCCGCGGTCGTCTGTTCGCCCTGGTCCCTACGGAGCGCACCTCCCCAGAGGCAATGGACCTGTCACAACAGGTCGTCGCCGCATTGGGGGCGGAAAGCTGGATCACAGATGCCGTCGATCACGATCGTCGGGTGGCATGTACCGGTCAACTGCCCTTTGTCCTGGCCGTGTCCCTGATGGCTGTCGGCGCCCGCCGCGCTGGCACAGACAACGGATTGTGGGACGCCGCAGCATCTGGTTTCATGGGTACGTCGCGACTGGCGGCGAGTGGGGTCCCCATGATGCGGGACATTCTGCTCACCAACCGCGAGCAGGTCCTTGAGGCCGTGCGCGATGCAAAGGACTGGCTGGGAGACTTTGCGGACCGGCTTGCCAACCAGGATGTGGTATGGATCGAAACCCAACTGTCGGAGCAGCGTAACTTGAGACGATCGCTTGTGGCGCCGCCGGCGACGATCGAGAGGGCACATGAGAATCACGATCTCTGGCCCGGCGCATAGGTTCGAAGGGCGCGAGCGAGTCCCGGGGGACAAGTCCATCTCCCATCGGGCGCTGCTCTTCGCCGCGCTGGCGCACGGGCCGAGCCGGCTCTCCGGCTGGCTGCACGCCGGGGTCACGGTGGCTCTGCTCGACTGTCTGAAGGCGATGGGAACCGATTTTGAGCTGCTCGGTCAAGATGATTTGCTCGTGTTGGGCAAGCCATGGCGTCCTCCGGCTGCGCCGCTCGACTGCCGCACTTCTGGCACAAGCATGAGACTTCTACTTGGGGCTCTGGCCGGGCGGGGAATTCAATCCCAACTGACCGGCAGCCCGCGGCTCCTCGAACGACCGATGGCGCGCGTGGTCCTCCCCCTCCGTCGGATGGGGGCGCATATCGACGGTGCCAACGGAGGGAGCCAGCCGCCCTTGACTCTTCACGGCGGCTCCCTGCGGGGGATCGAAATGCGGCTCGAGCCCGCTTCGGCGCAGGTCAAGACAGCCGTTCTATTGGCCGGGCTGCACGCCGAAGGTCCGACCACGATCGTGGAAGGCGAGCCGACCCGCGATCACACCGAGAGGCTGATGCGGAACCTGGGGGCTCCGCTGCACATTTCGAAGGATGCCATTCGTCTTGAGGGCGCGCAATTCCGGGTTCCAGCCTTTGAGCTGTCCATCCCGGGCGACTTTTCGTCGGCCGCCTTTCTAATCACGGCCGCCAGCCTCCTGCCAAGATCACGGCTGGACCTTCTCGGCGTGGGCGTGAACCCGACGCGCATCGGCCTGTTGGATGCGCTGCAGAGTATGGGCGCCAACATTGCCATCGACGAGTTGCACTTTCGCCGCGGAGAACCAGTTGCCAATCTGTCTATCCGTGGCGCCGTGCACCTTTCGGCGACCACTGTCGAGGGACCGCTGACGGTCCGAACCATCGATGAGCTGCCCCTCCTGGCGGTCGCTGCAACCCAGGCAGAAGGCGAGACCATTGTGCGCGATGCGGAAGAGCTCCGAGCCAAGGAGTCGGATCGGATTGGCCGCATGGTGGGCGAGCTGCGCAAGCTGGGCGCCGCCATCGAGGAGGCATCCGATGGTTTTCGGGTCTTCGGGCCAACCCAGCTCCACGGAACCCGTGTCGAGAGCCATGGCGACCACCGGCTGGCCATGAGTCTGGCCGTCGCGGGCCTGCTGGCCGATGGAGAAACGGTGATCGATGGCTCGGAATGGGCGGCGCAATCCTACCCCGGATTCTTCCAGACTCTTCAGCGACTGTCGGGGGCGATCGAAGCATGAGACTGGGGCTGATCGGCTACCCGCTGGACCATTCCCTGTCCTCCGTGATGCAGTCAGCGGCTCTCAACGCCGCCGGGCTCGACTGGACCTATCGCAATCTTCCGGTGTCTAGAAGGGGACTTTCCCGCCAGGTCGAAGAGCTGCGGGCACCGGATTGGCGGGGTGCGAACGTCACGCTGCCCCACAAGGCAGCCGTCCTGCCCCTTCTGGATGAGGTTGACCCTGTTGCCCGCGCGGTCGGGGTTGTGAATTGTGTCACAAACGAAGCCGGCCGACTGGTGGGGAGCAACACCGACGTCGCCGCGTTTCAGCAGGAGCTCGACAAGCTGCAGATGGCCTGGCAAAGGAAGCCCGCCTGGATCCTAGGCGCCGGGGGCGCTGCCAGGGCTTGCGCCTTCGCCCTTCTCCAACGGCGGGCTGCCGTGACCGTGATTTGTCGTCGACCGCAGCAAGGCGAAGATCTGGCGGCCAACCTGCAACAGCGTCCTGGTGCCTCCCTGAGATTACGCCCCTGGTCCAGCCCCACCTTGGCAGAGGCTCCCCGGAACGCGCTGATCGTGAACGCCACGCCGCTGGGGATGTGGCCCAATGCCGAGGTAAGCCCGTGGCCCGACCATGTGCAATTGCCCCCTCAAGCGACAATCTTCGATATAGTCTACAACCCGCCGGTCACCGCGCTCTTGAGGCGTAGCCGGGCCGCCGGGTTGGAGGCAGTCAACGGCATGGGCATGTTGGTTGAACAAGGCGCTCTGGCGTTCGAACGCTGGACAGATAGGGCAGCGCCGCGGCGGACGATGCGGCAGGCTGTCGACATGGCGATGGAGGTACAGGATGCTCAGATTCTTGACAGCGGGTGAGTCACACGGGCCAAAGCTGATGGCCATTCTGGAGGGTATGCCCGCCGGACTGCCGCTTGCACCCTCTGACATCAACCCCGACCTCGCCCGGCGTCAACGTGGATATGGCGCCGGACCGAGGATGAAAGCCATCGAGAGCGATCACGTGGCCATCCTGGGCGGGGTCTTGGCCGGCCAGACCACCGGCGCCCCGATTGGTTTATCCATCGACAACCGCGATCACGAGCGATGGCGTGGCCGGGCAATCGACCCCATGACGGTCCCCCGGCCGGGCCACGCAGATCTGAATGGGGCCATCAAGTATGGCTACCCCGACCTTCGGCACACCTTGGAGCGGGCCTCGGCACGCGAAACGGCCGCCCGCGTGGCGGTGGGGGCTATATGCCGAAAGCTCCTGTCGGCCTTCGGCATACAGGTTGGCGGCTACGTCATCCAGATCGGAACGGTGTCATGCGAACTTGAAGATCTCGAATTCGAGGACCGCATTGCGTCCGCTGAAAGAGACGACTTGCGCTGCCCATCGCCCTCCGCCAGCGGGCGTATGCACGACGCGATTCGGTCCGCCATGGTTGAGAAAGACACATTGGGCGGCGTGTTCGAGGTGATCGCCCTTGGCGTGCCCGCAGGTCTAGGGAGTCACGTGCACTGGGATCGGCGAATGGAAACCCGGCTGGCGGCAGCCTTGATGAGTATTCAGGCGATCAAGGGGGTTGAAGTTGGAGAGGGGTTCGCCGGCGCAGGGCGTCGAGGGACCCAAACCCATGATGAGATCAATCTTGAAGAAGATAGGCTGACACGCAGGTCAAATCGAGCCGGGGGCATCGAAGGTGGTATGACCACTGGACAACCAATCATCGTGCGCGCCGCGATGAAGCCAATCTCATCCACCCTGACCCCGAGAGCATCGGTCGACCTGGCATCGGGGCGCCCGGCTGAAACCATCTACGAACGTTCCGATTTTTGTTCGGTGCCTCGTGCTGTCGTGGTTGGAGAGAGCATGGTGTGCTTCGTCCTGGCCCAAGCGCTGTGCGAGAAACTGGGAGGCGACTCCCTTGCCGAAATGCTGGTCCGTTCTTCCCAACTGCGTACGGCCACATTGTCTGACCTCCGACTGGAAGGGAATCCGGTCATGTTTTGGGACAACCAACATGACTCTTACTGAGACAAACCTCTCCCCCACGCGGCTCGAACCCGTGAACGTTGTGCTCTTCGGCCCACCCGGCGCCGGAAAGAGTACAGTCGGCGAAGAGCTGGCGGGCCGGCTGTGCCTCAGGTTCGTCGATACCGATGACCTGGTCGAAGCCAGGGCTGGCATGCCGACCGGTGCCGTGCTTGCCCAACAAGGGGAAGCAGCTTTGAGGCGTTTGGAGCGGGAGGTCTGCCAAGCTCTCGAAGGGCAAACAGGCCTGGTCATCGCCTGCGGGGGCGGCACGCTGCTGGATGAACGCAACCGCCACGCTCTGGAGGCCGCTGGGAGGGTGGTCTTCCTGGACTGCGACACACCGACCCTTAGCCGGCGGATCGCCGAATCAGCTGAGCGTCCGCTGCTTTCCGGGAATGGATCAGCCGGCATCGAAAGCCTCTTGGCTTCGCGTGACGCCGTCTATCGGTCGTTCCCTCTTCGGGTCCCCACGGGTGATGTTGACGTCAAGGGCGCCGCCGACCGCGTGCTCGATGCCCTGTCTGACAACAGCACCTTCCGCCGACGGATCGCCGAGCGAACGACCTATCAACTCAACCTCGGATCGGATTGCCTGACTGAGCTTTGCAGACAGATGGCTGGCGAGCGCCGACGCGGGCGTCTGGCCGTGGTGAGCGACTTAAATGTGTCCCCGCTCCACGCTGCCGGCCTAGCCGAGGCATTGGATTCGCCCCTGATCAGCATTCGGGCCGGGGAAGACTCGAAGTCGGTTCCGAACGCCCAGGCACTCTACGATTCATTCCTGGATCATGGCATGGATCGCCAGTCAACGGTTATCGCCGTCGGCGGAGGTGTCGTGACCGACCTGGCCGGGTTCGCAGCCGCCACCTTCATGAGAGGCATAGGGTGGATCGCCGTCCCGACCACAGTTCTGGGTATGGTTGATGCCAGCTTGGGGGGTAAGGTCGGCGTCAACCTGCCGCAGGCCAAGAATCTGATCGGCGCCTTTCATCCTCCGATGAGCGTATGGGGCGACATCGACACGCTGGAAACGCTCCCGGCCCGGGCTTTCCGGTCGGGCCTGGCCGAAATCGTGAAGGCGGCTATTGTCGGCGATGGCGAGTTGTTCCGCTGGATGACGCGCGAGTCAAACCCGCCCACCGCCCGCTGGTTGGAGAGAGCCGCCGAGGTCAAGGCAAGTGTGGTTGAAACTGACCCCGACGATTTGGGTGCCAGGCAGGTCTTGAACTTCGGTCACACGCTTGGGCACGCCCTTGAAAAGGCCAGCCAATTCCGACTGACCCACGGAGAGGCCATCTCGATTGGGATGGTCATGGAGACGCAGATCGCCGAGGCCATGGGGCTGGCCGACAAAGGGCTGGCAGATCAGGTCGCCCGAGTCCTCCGCCGACTGGGCCTGCCCACCGACCCGGAGGGCATCGACGTCAGCCGCGTGATGCGGGCTCTTGAACTCGACAAGAAGCGCGCCCAACATCATCTGACGTTTGCACTGCCCGTCCAAGTCGGGGAGGTTCAGCACGGCCTGGCCGTCCCCGATGCGATTCTCAATCGCGAACTTGCACCCTTGAGAAAGGCATCCTGATGCGCGTGCTGGTGATTCACGGTCCGAACCTGAATCTGCTCGGCGAACGAGACCCCGACGTGTACGGGACCAGATCACTGAGCGAGATCAATCAGGCCCTCGTCGAACGCGGCGCGCAGCTGGGGTTGGAAGTGAGCACCTTTCAGTCCAACCACGAGGGCGCGATCATCGACCAGATTCATGCCGCCAGGTCCACCGCCGAGGCCATTGTCATCAACCCGGGTGGGCTGGGGCACAGCTCCATCTCCCTTCGCGACGCTTTGGACGCCGTCGGCCTTCCGGCCATCGAGGTCCACTTGTCCAACATCTATGCCCGCGAGCCGTTCCGGCGGACGACGATCACCGCTGAAGTATGCCGGGGTGTGATTGCGGGATTCGGTTGGCAGAGCTACCGTCTGGCGTTGGAGACCTTGGCAGAAGATGCCTGAAGCCTAGAGCTACTTGTCTAACTCAGCAGGCTCGGCCGATCCACTACCCAGGCAGTCTCGAAACGCATTCAGCTGGGCCTCAAGGGCTGACCTGGAAGTCCCGCCGATCGCGCCACGCTGCGCCAGCGACCTGACCGGATCCAACCGGTCCAAGGCATCCGGCTCAAGGGCCGGGTGGACCGAGCTCAGATCGGAGGCCGAGAGACGATCCACACTCTGACCGCGCTCTTCCGCCATTCGAAAGAGTTCCCCAACGTGATGATGGGCCTCGCGGAAGGGCACCCCTTTGTCAACCAGGTAGTCCGCCAAGTCCGTGGCCATCAGGTCGGCATCCAGCCGTTCGAGCATCCGATCACGGTTGATCTCGAGGCTTTCTACCAATCCCGTCAGCGGAGGCAGCAGGGAGGCCAGGCTGTCATACGCGTCGAAGACAGGCTCCTTATCCTCCTGAAGATCCTTGTCGTAGGCAGACGGCAACGCCTTAAGACTTGCCAGCAAGCCCGTTAGGTCCCCGATCAGTCGCCCGGATTTACCGCGCGCCAACTCCAATGGATCAGGATTTCGCTTTTGGGGCATCAGGCTGGAGCCGGTGGTGAAAGCATCGTCGAGACGCACAAAGCCAAACTCGCGGCTGGAGAACACGATCAGTTGTTCAGCCAACCGGCTGAGATGCACGCCGATCACAGCAGCGGCGAAGAGAAACTCGAGTGCGAAATCGCGATCGGAAACACCGTCCAGGCTGTTCCGGACAGGTTCGCCGAAGCCCAGCATCCGGGCCAGCTCGGTCCGATCGATCGCCACACTCGTACCCGCCAAAGCTCCTGATCCCAAGGGGAGGCTGTCGGCGCTCTGGCGTACCCTCGAAAGCCGATCTCGATCGCGCAACAGCGGCCATGCGTGAGCCAGACACCAGTGCCCCCAGGTAACCACCTGGGCCGGTTGTAGATGTGTGTACCCTGGCATCGGCGCCATCAGCCCGGATTGGGCCCGGTCACCCAAGGCGCGCGCCAGGCCCTCGACCAGCGACTGGAGCGCCTCGCTGGCCCGCATCACCCACAGGCGAAAATCCGTGGCCACTTGATCATTGCGGCTGCGGCCAGTGTGGAGCTTGCCGGCCGCCGCACCGATGAGCTCCGTCAGGCGCCGTTCGACCGCCGTGTGAATATCCTCGTCTTCCTGGTGGAATTCGAAATCGCCGGACTCCAATTCCAACCTGATGGCCTCCAGGCCAAGCTGTATGTCTTCCAGCTCGTCCCGCCCCAGGATTCCCGCACCCGCCAACGCGCCGGCCCAGGCGCTTGACCCCTCCAGATCCTCCCGGTACAGGCGCCGGTCAAACGACAGGCTGGCGTTTAAGCGATGGACGGCGGGGTCCTCGGATTTGGATGTTCTGCCACCCCAGAGCTTCATCGACGTCGTGTCCTTTCCTGCGATCCCAGCTTTGCGTGGGTTGCGGAGGCTCCGCTGACAGGGCCCCCCTGACCTTCCTTCCCCAGAGGCTCAGGTATGGTACTCGGCGTTGATCGTGACATACTCATGCGTCAGGTCGCAAGTCCAGACAGTTGCGGCTGCTTGGCCTAGATCCAGATCGAGCCGCACCGTCACCTCATTGGCAGCCAAGGCTTCAACCGCAGCCCGCCGATTGGCCGGCAAGGGCTTCCCCTGCTTCAGCAGCCGAACCGTGGCCGAATTCCCCGGCCCTATCCAAAGCGACCAGCGGCCCGGGTCCACGTCGACACCGGCCCTGCCTGCTGCAGCCAGGATACGCCCCCAGTTCGGATCGCCGCCCGCCAGGGCCGTCTTGACCAAGGGCGATGTGGCGATCACCCGGCCCACCACCACGGCCTCCGATACGCTCGGCGCGCCAGTGACCTGCAGGTGGACGAATTTCGTCGCCCCTTCCCCGTCGCGGACGACAGCCTGGGCCAGTTCGACGCACAACTGCTCCAGGGCATTTCCGAAGATCCCTCGGTCGCGCTCAAGAATCGGCACCTGACTGGCGCCATTGGCGAGGATCAGCACGCTGTCATTGGTGCTGGTGTCGCCGTCGACCGAGATGCGATGAAAGGAGCGATCAACCGCGGTCCGCAAGGCACCACCCAGGAAGCCCTCAGGGATTTGTGCATCCGTGGTCAAGATTCCCAGCAGCGTGGCCATGTCGGGATGAATCATGCCGGCACCCTTGGCCATCCCCCCGAGCCGGACTCGGCCCTGGCTGAGTTCGACTTCCAAAGCCAGGTGCTTGGGGCGCGTGTCGGTGGTCATGATAGCGCGAGCGGCGGCCAGCCCCGAGTCACCCGAGAGCGAGCTCGCGGCCCGGCCCAGACCGGCAACCATCTTATCCATCTCCAGCAGCTCACCAATCACCCCGGTGGACAGCACCAGCACCTGGTCGGGCCGGCAGCCCACCAATCGGGCGGCTTCAGCCTGTGTCGCGCGTGCGGCTTCGATTCCTTCAACGCCGGTCCCGGCGTTCGCCACCCCGGCGTTGGTGACCACCACCCGCTGAGCGGTCGGCTGGGCAGCCAGAGTCTCCCGGTCCACCACCACCGGGGCGGCGGCCATTCTGTTGCGAGTAAACACACCTGCGGCGGCACAGTCCGTCTTCGAGACCAACAAGGCCAGGTCATCTCCCGGGGATCCACGAAAGCCGCAAACGGCCGTCCCGGCCAAAAAGCCTGCCGGTGACAGCGCCGATCCGTTTGTGATTTTCTTCACAAAACCAGTGACCGGACGGTGTCGTTCCATGGGCCTGGTCACTTGTCAGTCCCGCACGGGAGGCTGAACACTTTTGGCTGGTGCAGGCTCGCCGGCTGCATCGCCGGCGCCCATCATGGCTCGCACTTTCATCTGCAGCCCGAACAACGAGATGAAGCCTCGGGCATCGGCCTGGTTGTAGACGTCATCCTGGCCGAAGGTGGCCAGATCCTCCCGATACAGACTGTGAGGGCTGAAGCGGCCCAGGACGGTGACGTTGCCCTTGTAGAGCTTCAGCCGGACCCACCCGGTCATAGTCTCTTGAGTGGAAGCCACAAAGGCCTGCATGGCTTGCCTGAGGGGCGTGAACCATTTGCCGAAGTAGACAAGTTCGGCGTAGCGGCCCGCCATCAGGCTCTTCTCGTGATGGGTATCTCGATCGAGGCAGATAGATTCCAGCTCCCGGTGCGCCACGCTGAGCAGGGTGCCTCCGGGTGTTTCATACACCCCGCGAGATTTGACCCCCACCAAGCGGTTCTCCACCATATCCACTCGACCGATGCCGTGCTTGGCACCCAGTTCGTTCAACTCTGCAATGAGCTTCGCCGGGGACATGCGCACATCGTTGACAGCCACCGGCAGCCCGGCCTCGAAATCGATGCGGAGCTCTTGGGCCTCGTCCGGGGCATCCTCCGCTTCGGCCGTCCATTGGAACATCTCTTTCAACGGGCGGTGCGAAGGATCCTCGAGAGGGCCGCCTTCGTGAGAAAGGTGCCACAGATTGCGATCTCGGCTGTAGATGGATCGCTCGGTGGCCGTCACTGGCACGTTGTGCTGATGAGCATATTCGAGGGCGTCTTCGCGCGAGCGAATCGACCACTCACGCCAGGGCGCGATCACCTTGAGCCGGGGATTGGTGGCCATGTAGGTAAGCTCAAACCGGACCTGGTCGTTGCCTTTGCCGGTGCAGCCATGGGCCAGCGCATCTGCCCCTTCCGCCTCAGCCACTTCGACCTGAGTCCTGGCGATAAGGGGCCGCGCGATAGCCGTTCCCAATAGGTACTTGCCTTCGTAGATCGCGCCAGACTGGAGCATTGGCCACAGGTAATCTTTGGCGAATGTCTCCCGCAGGTCTTTGACCACCACTTTGCTCGCCCCGCTGGCCAAGGCTTTCGCCTCCAATCCAGCCAACTCCTCGCCCTGTCCGATGTCGGCACAGAAGCAAATCACTTCGCAACCGTAGGTCTCACGCAGCCAGGGGACAATGACCGATGTATCCAGCCCGCCAGAGTAGGCCAGCACGACTTTGCCAACTTCAGTTTCCGACATAGGAACCTCCCATATTTGGGCGCGACCGGTCCAGGCCAGTCAACGCCGCCGCGGAACTCACATCGAATACCACCGCCACCTCATCACACGCTTCCTGGAAAGGGCACAATCGGCAGTCGCGCCAGACCTTCTCGGGAAAGGTGACGTTCGGCTTGACACGAAAACCCAACGAACGGAAGAAGGGGACGGCCCGGGTCAGGGCGAAAAGCTGCCGGATTTCGCGGTCGGCCGCCCTTTGGACGAGGGCTCCAACAACGGCCGACCCGATGCCCTGGCCCTGTGCCTGCGAGGCCACGGCCAGCGACCGGATTTCGGCCAGCGTTGGTGAATAGACCAACAGCGATCCGCACGCGAGCAGCGTGTCGCCCTGGAAGGCGACCATCCAATCATCGATCGTCCCGATGACATCCTTCTCCTGACGAGGGAGAAGCGCACCCCGACGCGCAAAGCTCGCCACCAGATCGGCGATGGCCTTGCCGTCCCGGACCGTCGCCCGCCGCAGCACCACGCGATCACGCCTCACGGGCAGGTCGCTCGAGGCCGGACAAGGCCGAATTCAGGATGTCGATCGCCAGGTCCACATGCTCCTTCTCGATCACCAGGGGCGGCGTCAGGCGCAGGACATTCTCTCCGGCGGTCAGGCCGATCAACCCAGATTGAAGCAAGGAATCGACCAGCGGGCCCATAGGCACGTCGAACTCAAGGCCGATCATCAGGCCCCGTCCCCGGATCTCAAGCAGATGCTTGGACTCGAGCTCCTGCAGACCCCGCCAGAGGTTATCCGCCTGTTCGACCACATTCTCGAGGAAGGCCGGCCGGGAAATCCGATCGAAGACAACCTGGGCGGCCCGGCACACCAGGGGACCGGCGCCAAACGTGCTGCCGTGGTCGCCGACATGGATCACACGCGCCACCTCTTCCGTCACCAGGGTCGCGCCGATCGGCAGCCCCCCTGCCAGCGGCTTGGCCAGGGTCATCATGTCCGGCTCGACTCCGTAGAACTCATGGGCCCAGAGTGTCCCCGCCCGGCCCAACCCACACTGGATTTCGTCAAACACAAGCAGCGCGCCGGTCTCGGAACACAGGCTCCTGAGGCCAAGAAGAAAATCCTTGTCGGCGGGCCGGACCCCGCCCTCGCCCTGGATCGGCTCAACGAACACCGCGCACACGCGCTCATCGATGGCTCGGCGAGCTGCCTCCAGGTCGTTGTAAGGCAGAATGTGGACGCCGGGCACGAGCGGCTCAAACGGCGCCTGATACTTCTGCCGTGGTGTTATCGAGAGAGAACCCAGGGTGCGACCGTGGAATCCCCCTTCGAAAGCCACAACGTCGGTGCCGGCTCGACCTCCTCTTCTCGCCCACGCCCGCGCAAATTTAATCGCCGCCTCGTTGGCTTCCGATCCAGAATTGCCAAAGAACACCCTGTCGGCGAAGCTGTGCTCGACCAGTCGCTGGGCCAGTTGGACGTGGGGCGACGAGTGATAGAGATTGCTCACATGGACGAGTTTCGTCGCCTGGTCGGATACCGCCTGGCACCATTCGGGATCGGAATAGCCAAGCGCGTTGACGGCAATGCCGGCCCCGAAATCCAGGTAGGCACGCCCCTCGGCATCATAGAGATGGACACCGCGCCCATGGGTGAAGACCACATCGGGCCGGGCGTAGGTCGGGACCAGGTACCGGTGCTCGGTCATCCGGACTTCGTCAGGCGTCATATCACTTTCCTCCGGCCAGATTGCGGTCCCCGGCATGCAAGCGGACGGTGGTCCCTCCGCCATTGCCGATGCCCTCCAGATCAAGGATCCGCACCGTATCCACGCCCCCTCCCAACGCCTCCAGCGCGGCCCGGACCTTGGGGACCATGCCGTCACGGATATCACCCCCGTCGATCAGGCGGGCCGCCTCATCGGCGGAGATCTCCGGCACCAAGGCACCGTTCATCAGAACTCCCGACACGCCCGACACGAACGTCAGGCTTTCCGCCCGGCATGCCTGGGCCACGTGGCTGGCGACTTGATCCGCGTTGACATTGTAGATAGAGCCATCCAGCCCCAACGAAAGCGGTGCCATCACGGGTACCAACCCCATCGCCAGCAGGCCATCCAAGACATCCACCCTCACCTCAACCACCTCCCCAACCTGCCCGAGGTCGACATCGTCAGAACTCATTCGGCGGCAACGGATGACGCCGGCGTCCACACCGCTCAAGCCAAAGGCCGGCACGCCGGCTGCCATGAGTCCCCCCGTCAAGGCTTTGTTGACCGATCCACACAAAACCATCAGCGCCGCCTCCAACGCCTTCGAATCGGTGCGTCTCATTCCGTCGACCTTGACCGGCTTCTGACCCAGCCGGACCTGGAGTGCATCCACCGCCGGACCACCACCGTGAACCAGGATGAACGATGCGTTGTCGGCCCGCAGAGTGGCCGCCAGGCGACCGATGTCGGCCCCCTGGCCGGTCAATTCCCCGCCGATCTTGATCACGTGCCGAACCCGCGCGTCGTTCACCTAGACAACTCCCAACGTCTCGTCCAAACCAAAGACGGCGTTCATGTTCTGCACGGCCTGGCCAGCCGCCCCTTTCAGCAGGTTGTCGATGGCCGAGGTGATGATTGCGGTTCCTTCGCTCACCACCACACCCATCACACAGCGATTGCTGCGCACCACGTGCGCCAAGGTGGCTGCATCTCCCGGCGGGAGGAGCTCGACGAAGACCTCGTCGGCATAGGCACCGGTCAGGACTTGTCTCAAGAGCGCCTCATCCCACCCTTCGGCAAGGGGTGCGTAGATCGTCGACAGGATCCCCCGCGCCACGGGGAGGAGGTGGGGGGAGAAGATCAAACCGGGTGGTGTCGGGCTGGCCCAAGCTAAGGCCTGCTCCATCTCGGGCACATGACGGTGGGCGCGACCCAAAGCATACGGCACCAAGTTCTCAGAAAGCTCGGCGAATTGGGTGTGCGGACGGGGACGCCGCCCGGCGCCGGTGACCCCGGACTTGGAATCCACGACGACCGTCCCGGACAAGGCGCCTGCTTGGACGAGTGGCAAGAGCGGCAGCAGCACGCTCGTCGGATAACAGCCCGGATTGGCCACCAACTGGGCCTCTGGCAGATCTTCCCGGGCCCATTCGGTGAGGCCGTAGACAGCGTTGTCGAGAAGCTCGGGCGCAGCGTGCTCGACCCCGTACCAACTCTTGAAGACTTGAGGGTCGGACAGGCGGAAATCAGCGCTGAGATCGATCACGCGAGCGCCGGCCTCGATGGCCCTCTTGGCCCATGGTGCAGCGCTTCCGTGAGGCACGCAGAGAAAGGCGACATCGGCGGAGGACAGGTCGACTTCGTCTGGGGCGACGAGGGCCTGCGCTGGACCTCCGGGGTACGCCTGGATCAGATCGCTTCCAGCCGAGGAAGCCGAGGCAGCGAAAACGATCTCGACCGCCGGGTGCCGCTTGAGCAGTCCGATCAACTCGTGACCGGTGTAGCCAGTCGAGCCCATAATTCCAGCTTTGAGCATGGCCTCTCCCAAAACAAAAACCGCCAGACCTTATTGCGGTCTGGCGGGGACGCAAGCTCTAACGCGAGTAGAAGCTAGATGGCCAACCCCAAACACCAGACCGGAGTCTGGCGAGGACGACGAGCGCGCGGGGCGAGTGAGAAGTCAACCATCATGATTTGAAGAGCATAGGCGATTGAAAGCCACTTGTCAAGCGATTTCCGGATTGGGCAAGAGGTGGATAACAACCTGGGTTTGCTCGAAAGCCGTTGGACCTGATGACTGCGCTTCAGGTATCCAATCTGCAGCCGCATGTGATGTCTGGCCCAACATGAGGGGCAGGGGTCTGCAAAACCCCCATCGCGGGTTCGAATCCCGTCGTCGCCTCTGAGCAAGGGTATCTAGAACAAGCCGTTCAAGGGTCTCGGAAACAGAGGAGACCCTTAGGCGGCTTTGTTGATTCCGTGCACCGGTTCTGATTCGCAAGGACGGTTGAGGGGTTCGGGACCTCGATTTGTACCAGACGACCTCAGGCAATACCAAAAAACAGACAACGAGCCAGGGGGAAACATAGGATGACCAGGAAGAAGATGTGAACGGAGCGGGGCTTGGCCCTGTGACCAGGCGGTATCGGATTATTCCCCCTTGAAGGGGATTCAAAATCCATCTTTCGCCATGTGGGACCGAAGGCAGTCGAAGATGCTTCCGCTGTTAGATCGCCTCGACCCGTCGGTCCTCAGAACGTCCCTTGAAAGGTCTTCCCAGCGGCCAAAGCTCAGGCTGGTTTGAGATCAATCACGGGTGTCCCATCGAAGGCATCCAGGCCGTGCACAATCAGGATATTGTCTTGAATCCCCTGCAACTCAACTTCGGTCATGCCAATGGGATTAGGGCGCCGTGGGCTTCGGAGCGAGAAGACACCTCGCTGGGGCCGGCTCTGGTCCCCTCTGGGATGCTGCAATAGTTCATATCCTTTCGCAAGATGAAATTGGAAGACGATCCATACTCTATCTCCCGGACTTAACCCCTGCAGCCCACCCGAGAACTCAGGTTCGATGACAACGCGGGAAGCTGAAGCCCTGATCGTGTCGGGGTCCGCTGGCTGCTTGAATTCGTTTTCTACATGCCCGATGCTGCGAATTATCAATCCCGCGGGCATGGTACTGGCCGGCACCGGACAGGCGTTGGAGAACGTGACCACCATCACCACTTCGCCGCTCCCCGCCTCCCGCTCAAAGGCATGCTTCAGCGCCTCAAAGACGTTGACGCTGCTTCCCTGCACCATGCTGCTCATGGACCCAGGCGTCACCTCGAGGCCGTGTCCCCTGAAGATTTCCAGCGCATCGTTGATAGTAGGCGCCAAGTCTGGCTGGCGGAGAGGATACAGGCTCACCTGTGCCGCCACGCCGGGCACAAATTCAAGAATTTCCTCTGGTTCCGCTCTGTTCTCTCTGGTCCCCATGGAAACACTGCATCCTTTTCTACTGTCTTCGGGAAAGACCGCTCCCCGAATTGCCTGTCGGCTATCTCCATGCAAACGATGGCCGGACACCCAAGCCATGAGTCCGAGCAGTGAATTCAGTCACTGGAACGCCCCCATGTGTTCGTGTTCAGCACCGTGCGACGACCAGTATTGGTGGTCAGTGTGGCCAGGCTGTCGAACAATCACAGCAGGACCGAAGAACACTCCCCACGACAGCGGCCGGCAGCCTTGCCCGTCCTCCGTCAGATACCCAGCCGCAGGTCCACGATGCGGTCAAGCAGAGTCCTGATGATCTGGTTTTGGATGGCATATCCCATGGGGCAGTCTTTGACCATCAGTTTCCGCAACTCCGAGGCATCAAGGACCAATACGTCGACATCGGACACGCAATGGGCGGTCGCCGAATACAAGTAGGGCTCAATCAGGGAAGAGCATCCAAGAACCTCGCTTTCTCCGACCGTGTCGACTCGAGTCGATCCTGTCTCGCCCACGCTGTAAAGGACCTCGACTTGACCTGCAGCCAGCATGTAAAGCTCCGAGCCGGGATCCCCCTCTTCAAAGAGGGTATGCCCTGAGCGGAAGGATACTTCGCTTGCGAGCGCGCCAATCTCTTGCCGCTGATTTTCGGTGAGGCCGCTGAAACACGCGAACTCCTTCAGACGATGTGGATCCGTTGGCATGTCGCACCTCCAGATGGTTTCTTGACGCCCCTTACGCCGGAAGGCATCTCATGGGACCCAAAGACAATGAGGTTTTCCCGAGAGCCTGCTCACGAAGGATGTCGCCCAGCCTGCTCAAGCCTCAGACCCATTCCGATGAAGCCACCCCACGGCAATGGCAGGCCCCACGGGAAGACCCTCCACAATGTCGTCCGCCAGAAGGGCCGGTGAGAGGACAGGCGCGCCTTGTGGATCATCCGAACAAGCTCGCTTGGTGTGTAGAACTGAGCCGATTGCCACGGAGGGGCTCCCTGACGTTGATAGTCCCGTCCGATGTGACTCTCTCGGTTGATCACGCCCAGGACGAGCCCTCTCCGAGCCACCCGCGCGGCCTCGGCAAGCGCCAAGGTTGGCTCCGGAAGAAACTCAAGAGTAGTGATGAGGGTCACCAGGTCGAAAGACTCCAGTCCGAAAGGAAGGTTCAACGCATCTGCCTGAACACTAGCGACAATCCAAGGCGCCTTCCTTCAGCAAGCATGACGGGTGAGACGTCGATCCCTACCGTGTTCAGACCAAGCATCTCCAGCCACCGCGTGAAGTGTCCTGTGCCGCATCCCACCTCCAGGATCGAGTGCGCTTCTTTGAAACGACCCAGTACCCATCTGAGCAGGCTCTTCTCGAGACGATCGGCGCGTCTGCCGTAGGTCGCATACCAACCCTCGTAGCTTTCCACGATGGAAAGATCCGAAAAGGGATTCGAACTCATGTGCGTTTCGGCCCTCCCCTAAACCCTTGACCGGAAGTGACTGGGCCATCACTTCCTTGGGCAATGGCATGAGGTGCAGCCGCTCTCGACCCTGCTAGAGCAACCTTGGTTTCCCAATCAACACGGAGACTCAGGGCTAGCGATGCGTCTCAGATAGAAGTGGCTTCCTTCATACGCTAGCTCCACGAGTTTCTCTTGTTGCACGAGAGTCTCAATGAGTTCCCAGCTCGCGCCATCTCTCCTGAGGAGTTGCTCGACCGCGTCCCGTCGCATCGGGTGGACTGCGGTGATGCTCAACAGATCTAGCTGGGGGTTCCCGCTGGACGCGAAGGCATTGCCTTCGTAGCCGATGAGGAGTTCTACCCGGTCCACACGCTCACTAAGAAGTTGAAAAGCGCGGTGTATACGTTCCTCCGGCGCAGGCCGTACGTGCGGCTCGGCTGGCGGGCGCGTGGGCACTGCAATGTACGCTGTCGACGGTTGTGCCCTTGCCAAGAAGCCGGCGATCTCAAAAAGAGAGTGGTCATCGTCGTTCACCCCCTCGATGAGCATCGTTTCGGTGACGAATCTACCCTCAAAGTCATCAGCAAAACGCGATATGCCGTCCAGAATGTTGTGCAGATCAAGTCTGCCATGCGGGCGGTTGATATCCCTCCACGTGGAGGTGTTTGCCGCATCCACCTTCAAGGAAACCCAATCCGCCCCCATCAAATCGTCCCGGACGTCCTGGCGCCAGACCAGGGAGGCATTGCTAATCACCGCGAGTGGAATCTGTAGGTCGCGCAAAGCGGCAATCTCAGCTGCCAGATTGGAGTCGAGAGTGGGTTCGCCATCGGGGACAAACGTCAGGTAGTCAATCGCTTCACCGCTGGCCAGGGCGGCCGCGACCTTGTGGCGAACGGCTTCGACGATCTTCTCAGGTGAATAGAACTCCCGGCGATCGACCTGCATTTTGATCGTGCGGCCCAACTGACAATAGGTACAGGCGTAGGTACAGATCTTCGGAGGAATATTGTTGATGCCCAGACTTCGCCCTAGTCGTCGCGACGGGACTGGCCCAAACGCGAGTTCCATCCGAGCTCCCCTTTCTCAGACCATATCCTGCAGATCCGCATGCGCCGTGCCCTTGGTCGCCCGGAGTGCCCGGGCACGGCTGAATAGTACGATCCCCAATCGCCGTTCGCTCCCTTCGAGTTGAGGCACATGAGACTCACCAGTCACAGCTGATACCTCCGTCATACACCTAGGTCCCAGGGAGAACTCTGAGTATGCTCGGCTTATTGCTTTGACAACACAATCCCTGCCGCAACTAGGATGCCCGCGACCAGCGAGATCAGTGTGAAGCGTTGGTTCTCCTTCTCCACCGCGGGCAAGAGATGTGAGGCGCCGACATAGACAAGCGCACCAGCCGAAAGTGCGAGCAACAATCCAAGTGTGGGACTCCCGATTGACTGAATGAGAGGATAGGACAACACGGTACCCAAGGGCGTGGAAAGGCCCGCTGCGAGAAAGGCATAGATGGCCGATTGGCGACTGCTGAAGCCACTGCGCTGGAGCAACACGAAGGTCACAATACCCTCAGGAAACTCATGTAGGACCATGCCAATGGCAGCCACAACACCTGTGAAGATACTGACGTTGAAAGTCACGGAATAGATCACACCATCAAGAAAGGAGTGAAAGCCGATTCCCAGCATGGGCACGAGGCCCATGGCAAGCTCGGGACATTCACGCTGCTCGCATACAAACACATTTAAGAATCGGTTGAAGAGATAGAGCCCCATGAATCCGAGGAGCAGGAATAGCGGCGAGTATGCATTCATACTGAATGACTTGGGGATGATGTAGACAAAGGAGACGGATATCAGTACCCCGGCGGCAAAGCTCATGAAATAGACCGCGTTCCGATTCGCCCACGGTCCAAAGCGCCCAATGGCATAAATCCCTATGGTAGTCACCCCGCAGGCGACCATGCTGGCGAGCAACACAGCACCGAAGATCCCGCTGTCCATGGGCATCCCTTCTTTACCCGCGCCTTCGCTACTCGTCTCTCAATGCAGCTTCTCCATGACCCAAACGACTTCCATGGCCTGCTGCGGGGTTCACACCGATGATCCCGGCCGGCCACCTCGCCTCAGTGACCCGTGGATGGGAGATGATCCAGATCTTCCGCGAGTTGTTCCTCTCGGCATCGCTGCAGAAGCACCGACCGATGCGGTAGACATGTCGGCGCCCGTCGTGTCTTGGTTTCCCCCTTTCAATGAAGTCGACGCGCCTTGTCGAAGACAAGATAGTGACCGGCTCGTCCGAAACGTCGGCTGATGGTTTTTCCGCTATCAGTGATCGCTGCGACCTTCATTCCTGGCCTCGCATTGGTACCCTCAATGTTGTGAGATGGAGACACCCCTTCATCATGTCGTAAGCAGGTGCTGGTGCTGGGAAAGGCGGGCATCCTCGTTGGCAGCCAGAATGACCAAAAGCAAGATGGCTTTGTCCAGACTCGTGTTGCGGCACATGTGAGACTGATGAGCCTCGAAGAGCATACTGTCGCCGGCCTCCAGCCTGTACCACTCTTCATCAACCAGATACTCGATTTCGCCTTCCACGCAGAAGCAAAACTCCTCGCCCGGGTGGGAAATGGGGGTTTCTCCCCCGACGGCCCCTGAGGCAACAGTCATCAGAAAGGGCTCAAGAATCTGCCTGGGCAACCCCGTACCGAGGCTCTCGATCAGCACCCCTTCACTGTGCGATCGAAGCCGTCTATTCTTACGAACAAGAATGGTCGACTTCTCCTGACCGCTCTCGAAGAAATCAGTGATCGGAACGGAAAGCGCCGCAGCGAGCTGCTGTAGGGATGAAACGTTCGGTGAACTCTCTCCTCGTTCGATCCGGCTGATGGCGTTGACAGAGAGCCCGCATCGCCCAGCCAAGGCTCGCAGCGAATAGCCAGAGGCCTGGCGGATGTCACGAATCCGACTGCCCACTTGGAGCTCATCTGAATTAGTCATGAACTGGTTCTTCCCGGTGCAATGCGGCCATCCCTACCGATATCCTATCAAAAAAAGGGGACACATGAACCAGTTTAGGCCACTTTGTCATTGTTAAAAGTGACAAATGTCATCTCTACATTGACGCCGAATAGCCTTGGCGCTAGGATGATGGAGAAGACAATCGAGACGGGTGACGAGCGCCGCGAATATCACGGGGGCCTCAGCATTCCCGTTCTATGCGGACAGACCGTTGGCCTTCACCGCTTGCTCGCATCCAAGCTCGCTGAACGTGGCAAGCCATTTGAGAGGTTCGCCCCCAGGCTAGGGCACCACGAAACAGGTCAGCAAGATGGCGTCTTGTTCATCGCTCCCAGTGCCAACGCTACAGAGCTCCGCAGCCTGCTCGGGCGAGGGGGGCCAACTGATCGAGAGCGTTGGAGGGAGTTCGGCTGGGCCACGGGCCGCTGCTCTTTGAGGGCTATCAAGTGATCCGAACTTGTAAGGTGGCGCGCGCATGAACAGCGATGCGAACCCAAGCAGGCGGAGCCGATCCGCGGATGTTCCACCAGCACATAGGAGAACCCCCATGACTGGATCACACCGTCCCCTGGAAGGCATGCGCCTCGGGGTACTCGGCAAAGGGGGCAGCGGAAAGAGCACCGTGGCTGTCTTACTCTGTCAGACACTTCGGAAGCACGGATATGAGGTCTGTCTGTTGGACGCCGATTCGACCAATGTTGGCACCCACCTGGCATTGGGCATCGCACAGGCGCCCAGATCCCTCCTGGACTATTTTGGAGGGATGGTCTTCTCGGGGGGATCCGTGACGTGTCCCGTTGACGACCCGACGCCGCTCGATAACGCCGCCATCGATCTGGACAAGCTCCCGGCCGAGTATATGTCCCTGAGCCCGAGTGGGGTTGTCTTGCTCATCGCCGGGAAGATCGGCGAGTTCGGACCTGGGGCAGGTTGTGACGGTCCGATCGCCAAGATTGCGCGCGACTTGAGAGTGGAGAAGGGAGGACTCCATCCCGTGACAGTTCTCGATCTGAAGGCCGGGTTCGAGGACACGGCCAGGGGCGTCTTTACCGGACTGGATTGGTTGCTTGTGGTGGTCGATCCTTCGACCGCAGCCATGCAAATGGCCGTTCATCTGCAGAACCTACTTGACAAAGTTCGGGAGGGCGCCCGCCCGGCGACTGCTCACCTGGAGAACCCAGATCTCGTCGCGCTGGTGAATACCCTCTACAGAACATCGAGAGTCCGAGGGGTGTTGGGGGTTTTCAACCGGGTCAGGGAATCCGAGGAGGAGACGCTCCTGGCCGATGGCTTGGACAGCCAAGGGGTGCAGCACATGGGATGTCTCGAAGAAGACTCCCGAGTACGTAAAGCATGGCTGCATGGCCAACCCTTGCCTGATGGAGTCGGCCAGGCGGAGCTCGAACTGGTGCTCGATGCCCTTGTAAGGGCTTCGGTTCCCGTCGCGTAGCCGATCGCGTGGTGAAGGGCAGCCACTCTCTGTGGCCTAGGTGAAACGATATCGAATTGGAGATTGCCCATGTGTCAAGCCAAGATCTTGCTGGAAGAGTCAAACGGCGAGAGGGTCTTCATGGAAGATGTCGTCTATCTGCGCCTCGAGGGAGGAACAGTGCAGATGCAACGCCTTTTTGAGGAACCAGTTGAATTGAAAGCGGAGTTGATCGAGGCGGATTTCTTGAAGCACACCGTCCGACTTCGCCAGACAGATCAGCTTCAGGAACGGCCCCGATGACCGACGATAGCGATCATCTGAAGAAGCTCTCGGTCATGCTGCCCCATTGGATTGAACACAATGCGGAGCACGCCCAGGAGTTTCGAAAGTGGGCCGACGGGGCTGGGTCGGCGGCCCGATCTCTTGAACAGGCCGCGGGACTGCTGGAGCAAGCCAATCTATCCCTCTCTTCGGCGCTCGAATCGGTCAACGCAGCGAGCGCTGGTGAATAGCGCCCACTGCTTGGCGCAGGAGATGGATTGGGCAGCGGAAGTCAGGGATGCACTATCAATTGATATCTCACTCCGGCGGCGAACGTATCAGCCTGTGCTTAGGCCACCAGGAGGCAGCCGGCAATCAACAGACAACTTCGGGGCATCCTGAGTCCACCAACAACCGTCACCACATCAGGGCCAGCAGGGTGCCGAAGCCGACCGTTCAGAGAGAGAGCGACAAGCCATGGCGAGAAAAGAAGAATTGATCGAAGGGTTGAACGAGGATCTGGCCGCCGAGTGGGGAACCGTGATTCGCTACACATATCAATCGGCGAAGGCGTTTGGTCTGGCCGGCGAGGAGCTGCGCGAGATCCTGCAGGAAGAGGTACAGGATGAGCTGGGGCACGCCACCTTCCTGACGGATGTCATCATCGATCTGGGCGGCGAACCCGTGACTGAGCCCAAGTCCTTCCAGAAGCCGGAAGGTCTAAAGGCCATGCTCGAACTCGACCTGCAGATGGAGAAGGGGGACGTCGACAACTACATGGCTCACTCCAATATGGCAGATGAGCTTGGCCTTGTCGAACTGAAGATGAAACTGGAGGAGATGGCAGCAGACGAGGCCGGGCATGCTCGCCAACTGCGCCGACTCATACGAGGGCTCTAGGCGGGACCAGTGGGACAGATGCCCACTTATATCGTCGGCGCTGATGCAGAAGTTGCACGATCTAAAAGAGCCACTCGAAAGGGCATAGGGGCTCGAAGGGACGCTGTCGGAATTGACTGGGTTTCGCCTGGCCCACAAACATGGCGCGGAAGTGAGCTGATCCGCATGCGGGAGAACCTCCGCGACAAGGCGTAGACCGATCCGGCAACTATGGCGTCGAGGCTGCGTGCTTCAAACGCCTGGCAAGGCAAATAGCCCTACGAAGCCTCGATTGCTGCGACAAGGTGCTTCGAGGACGGAGACTCCATGGACGCGATAGTCACCTGGAACCATGGGCTGTCGTTTACCGGCGCGGCTGATAGCGGTTTCAGCGTCGCCTTGGGGGCCGATCCGGAGGTGGGTGGAAACAACGATGGCCTTCGGCCGATGGAACTCATCGCCGTAGGGCTTGCCGGCTGCACGGCGATGGACGTCATTTCCATCCTGATGAAGAAAAGACAGCATGTCACCGGCTTCGAGGTGAGGGTGCATGCCGACACCGCCCAGAATCACCCGAAAGTGTTTACTCACGTCGTGATCGATTACATCCTGCGCGGGCGGCGGATTGACCCAGCCGCGGTAGAGCGTTCAATCGAATTGTCCGAGATCAAGTATTGCCCGGCACAAGGCATACTGGCGAGCGTCGTTCCCATACGACATGAGTACCACATAGTCGAAGAAGACGCAGCCCCGGCTGTCTGAGCCCCTAGCTACAGAGCTGGGTGCATGATGGCTTCCCGATATCACTACCATCTTCGTGCCAGTCTGGAGCAACTTATGGCTAGATTGTTACGTCCAATCACAGTAGCCATACGTGCTGGGGAGTTGTCCAAACCCGGGATTTCAGTGCGCCACGTGCGATCGTTGGCATCGCGCCTCATCCCTTCGAGCCAGAGAACGATCTAGACCTGGACGAGGGAATGTGTCGAGCGCCAGCGTCTAACGCGAACAAGGAAGGCACAGAACGTCCAACGCATCTGGGCCAATGTCGGCCACAATCGTGCTTTACGTTTCGCGCGGAGGGAAATGACTCTATTCTGGTCTGCCACCGGAGCGCCGCGAGATGTGGGCTACCGCGTTGACCCCGTCCGAACCATATCGAAGCGGAAGCTCCGGCACGATCGTTGATGCCATTTTGGACACGAGGAGGCAGGGAGCACCCAAGAAGGCGTCCGACGCCCAGAAGGGGAGAGGCAATGACCACTTCACTTCCAGAAGAGAACACGAAACCAGAGCCAAGCGCTGTGGAAACGGGACAGTTCGAAACTGATATCGTGCTCAAGGACGGATCGCTGGCCCAAGTGCGGCCGGTGCACGCCGAGGATCGGTCTCAATTGACGGCATTTGTCGGAGAGCTCTCTGACAGGACTATCTACCTCCGCTTCACAGGTCCCATGGCACACGAAGAAGCCGTGCAGGCAATGATCCCAAGCAATGGCCAGTTTGCCCTCCTCGCCATGCGAGATGGAAAAGTGATTGGTCATGCGATTTACACTTCGACCCTGTCAGGGAAGGCCGAGGTCTACGTCGTGGTTGCCGACACGTTTCAAGGGAAGGGGTTAGGCACAATACTCCTCGGACAACTTGCCCAAGCTGCCATCGCTTCCGGGATATCTATCCTCGATGCGCAGGTGGCGCCCGAAAATGCCCGCATGCTCAGCATCCTGCGCGAGTTGGGCTTCCCCACGATCCTACAAAGCGAGCCGGGGGCTATTCGCGTCACATTTCCGGCTTCGCTTCTCCCTGACGCGTTGGCGCAGTTTGATCAGCGCGAAGCCGTCGCAGCCGTGGCTGCCATGGAAGCGTTCTTTCGCCCACGTGGCGTTGCCGTCATCGGTGCCTCACGCAGACGAGGCAGTATTGGCAACGAACTCTTCCGCAATATTCTGGAAGCTGACTTCCACGGGCCTGTCTATCCGGTCAATCGCATTGCCGGGGTTGTCCAGTCCGTGGTGGCGTACCCCTCTGTCCTCGATTGTCCTGGGCCGGTTGATCTTGCCATCATAGTCGTGCCAGCAGCGGCTGTGGTGTCCGTCGCCAAGGAATGTGCCAGCAAAGGAGTGCGAGCGCTCGTGGTCATCTCTGCCGGTTTCGCTGAATCGGGAGAGGAAGGAGCCGAGCTCCAACAGGAGCTGGTTGGCGTCTGCCGCGAGGCGGGTATGCGGCTCATCGGACCGAACTGCATGGGGATTGTGAATACCTCTGCTGAAGTTAACCTCAATGGCCAGTTTTCTCCCTTCAAGCCAAAGTCGGGCGGGATTGGCTTCCTCTCACAGTCCGGTGCCTTGGGAATTGCCATTATCGACTACGCGAATCGCTTGGGGCTTGGGATGTCGACATTTGTCTCTGTAGGCAACAAGGCCGATATCTCAGGCAATGATCTGATTCAGTACTGGGAAAGCGACGATGAGACTGCTCTGATCTTGCTGTATCTTGAGTCATTCGGCAACCCAAGGAAGTTCGCCCGCATCGCGCGCCGCGCAGCCCGGAAGAAGCCCATCATCGCTGTGAAGGGCGGCCATTCGACAGCGGGTTTCCGTGCGACCCAGTCCCATACAGGGGCACTTGTCGCTGCTTCGGATATCACCGTCGACGCTCTTTTTCGTCAATCCGGAGTCATCAGGACCGGCACACTTGCTGAGACGTTCGATGCGGCCGCGCTGCTCACAACGCAGCCGGTCCCATCAGGAGACCGGGTAGCCATAATCACCAACGCCGGTGGGTCGGGAATCCTCGCGGCTGACGCTTGCGAAGACCTGGGTCTCAAGGTACCAGAGCTTTCTCCCGACACTCAGGCCTCGCTCCGGCGATTTCTACCAGCCGAAGCCGGCGTGAGCAACCCCGTGGACATGGTCGCCTCGGCATCTCCTAGCGATTATTCACACTCTATCCGTACGGTAGCGGGCGACCCAAATGTGGATGCGATCATTGCCATCTTCATCCCCCCGGTGGCTCTTCGTCCAGAAGAGGTGGCCGGTGCGATTCTGGCTGCGGAAAGAGAGTTGGATGGAAAGAAACCGCTGCTTGCCACTTTCATGGCCAGCCACGGTCTGCCCGAGATCCTGTCGGACGGCAACATCTGTATCCCGTCCTACCCCTTTCCTGAGGCAGCGGCACGCGCCCTGGCAAATGCGGTGCGCTACGGCAAATGGCTCGCATCACCAGAAGGAGAGACACCAAGCTTTCCCGATGCGCGAAGAGAAGAAGCAGCTGCGATCGTTGCCCAAGCCTTGCGCGTTGAACCCAAGTGGCTCTCTCCAGATGAGACCGAAAGGCTCCTCGAGTGCTACGGTGTCCCTCTGGTCAGGACGTTGTATGCGACATCCCCAGAGGATGCGGGACGACTCGCCGCAGGATTGAATGGCCAAGTCGCCCTCAAGGCCGTCGCTCCAGGGCTGGTGCACAAGACGGAGATCGGTGCGGTTCAGTTGAATCTCACTGGCGGCAAGGAGACGGAAGAGGCAGCAGCGGACATGTCGAAACGACTGGGGGCGGCGGGGGTGAGGGAAACTGGCTTTCTCATCCAACCCATGGTTCCCTCAGGCGTGGAAATGCTTCTTGGTGTCACCCATGATCCGGTCTTTGGCCCGGTGATAGTCTGTGGCGCAGGCGGCGTTCTTGTTGAACTGCTCAAAGACATTTCTGTAAGGGTCACACCCCTATCAGATCGGGACGCTAGCGAAATGATCCGCTCACTCAAGACCTTTCCTCTCCTCTCTGGGTATCGCGGCGGCACTCATCATGATTTGGAGGCACTTGAGGAGATCATTCTCAGGATTAGCAGCCTGGTGGATGACATCCACGAGATCAGTGAACTGGATCTCAACCCAGTGATCGTGCTTTCCGAGGGCAACGGTGTGTCTGTTGTAGACGCCAGAATCCGCGTGGCCGAGGCTGCTCCTCCTCTACCTCTAGGTGCCAAGAAGCGATGGAGCGAGGTTGGACATAGCGGGGAAGATAGTACCTCTCCTCAGGGCACGACCGCCACCGATGCACCAGTCATTCGGAGTCTTTGAATCGGCAACCCTTCTGCCATATTGGCTGTGGATCCTTTGTTTCCTATTCTTGGTAGAAGAGAAAGAGCTCCTAGAGAAACTCGGGGAGGAGTATTCAGTCTATCGGCAGAAGGTTCCGATGCTCCTCGCGAATCCAGTGTGTCTCTACTGGGTTCTCTCGAATCCCGTCGAATCACCTGAGGGAGTCGTTTGACCATATAGCCGAACGAGTGCCATCGAAAATCCGTGGAGTCAGCCAAGGAGAGAGGCCCGTGACCAGCCAAGCTACCAAGATCGGGATCATCATTTGCGATCGGTACCGTCGCTGTGCAGGTGGAAAATGCTTTCGGGCGTTGAGAAACCGAGAAGGTGCCTTTGACAGGTATGCTGAGGCAGAGGTCGAGGTGGTCGGCTATACCACTTGCGATGGGTGTCCAGGCGGAAATGTCGAAACCGCCTGCGAAGAAATGGTCCGCAATGGAGCGAAGGTTGTCCACCTGGCAACCGGCATGCTTGTAGGGTATCCCGCCTGTCCCTACATTGAGACATTCAGATCGTTCCTGGAGGCGCGCTACGGCGTCAGGGTGATCGTGGGTACACATCCCATCCCTGAGAACTACAGACTGATGCATTTGCGGCTAGGAACGTGGGAGGATCTTTGTTGGGAGCCGTTGCTTGGGGCGACAATGGCGGACGAGGCGACGCGCCGTGCCTATGATTGAGCTGCCTCAACTGAACAGCGGACGAGGCTCAGATGAGACGACGACCTGAGCTCAAGATCCGAATCTTCTTGTCAACGTTGCTCTATCTTTGCGCTTGCCATTCTGCAGGCATACCTACCACCCTCAGCGAGCCTCCACCGGTAACCGGAAAGGAAGCTGCCAAGGAAGCTGCCGATGCATCGGGCGATCAACCTGCCGCGACCTGGACCGCACAGATGACCAGAGACCATGAGCAAGATCAAGCCCCTGAACATACGGATCGTGAACCAGCCAACTCCCTCAAGATCACGATTGTGTATGACAACAACGGCTATGATCCCCGCCTCAAAACCGCCTGGGGGTTCGCGGCTCATATCGAAATCGGTGGATCTGCCCTGTTGTTTGACACCGGCGGAGACGGCTCCATCCTATTGCGAAACATGGACATACTGGGCATCGATCCGACCGAAGTCGATGCCATAGTCCTGTCACACATTCACCAAGACCATGTCGGCGGTCTTGAGAATCTGCTCCAGACGGGAGGCAAGCCCGTGATCTATCTGCTCCCTTCGTTCCCCGAACAGCGCAAGGCCATCGCACGCCAAAGGACGGAGGTTGTCGAGGTCACGCCGGGAATGTCCTTCGCCAACAGTGTCTACACAACCGGCGAAATCGAAGGCCCCATCCCGGAGCAAGCACTGGTGGTCAAACAAGAGGAGGGCCTTGTGATTCTGACAGGCTGTGCCCATCCTGGTGTGGTGCAAATCATCCGGAGAGCAAAAGATCTGTTCGACGAACCCGTTTACTTGGTGATGGGCGGGTTCCACCTCGGCGACCGGTCAGCTCAGGAGCTGGCAGCCATTGTTGCGGAGTTTAGAAATCTAGGCGTGGAGAGGGTCGCCCCCTGTCACTGCACCGGCGATCGAGCGATTGCAGTCTTTCGTCAAGAGTATCAAGAGGATTTCATCGAAGCTGGCGCTGGGAGGGTAATCCAGGCTGATCGTTGATCAACCCATTGTATCCTCCACCTTGAGGTCAAGCGTTTCTCCTGCTGACGACTGTCAGAAGCGTTGAAGCAGCCAACGCATCCACCAGTCCTCTGGAGATTCTCTTTCTGCGCCGCTGTAAGAAACCTGAGATGACCCAACTGGTATCGCCCACTTTGCTATCAGCACTTTCATCCACGTGACCGTAGGAAGACAACGGGTGAGATCCGTTGGCGGCGCATGCTACCGCTCCAGATATGAGGTGGATTCCTTCCACAACCTGCTGCCACCAGTAGTTCTCTATTGCCTAGCCAAAATCGACGGGCAAGGGTCTTGGTCGAATAGGCAAGATATGAATCCATGACCCTTAGACGGAATTCGCAAAAAAGCGCCAAGGCTCTGGACTGCGGCGGCAAGGGTCTGCAGAACCCTCATCACGGGTTCCCTTCGCTCCGCTCAGGACAGGCGAATCCCTTCGTCGCCTCCTGAGAAAAACGCCCAGACGAAGCCGTTCAGGGCCCAGTTCTTTTTTAAGGAGAGGGGAACTCATCGCCCAGCTTCTTGTTCGGTTGACCATTGTCACATTTTCCGTGACGAACCGCGGCCGGAGTCGGTGACATCTCCAATCTCCATCATAGACAGCCGGGTCTACAATGTAGTCTGATCCCCCACCCCTGCGGAAGCAAGGAGCCTCGGTATGCCGGAAAGCGATCTAGATCCAGCCAGACCAGCCGCCAACATCCTCGTTGTCGTCGGCAACCAGAACCATGCCGAACGTCTGACGCCCGTATTGAAATCCGACGGATACAAGCTCGAAACGGTCCTGTCCCTCTCCCTTCCCCTACCCTCATTGGGTGCGACCCCCGATCTGGCCATCGTATGGTTCCCATATGCATCTCCGGACGCACTCCCGCAACTGGAGAAAATCATTCGGACGATCCAAGGTATCGGGGAGGAGCCGCCTTTACCGGTTCTTCTGATCGTCGACGAAGATGGTGCGCGATGGGTTGAGCCGAGTTTTCGCCTCAACGTAACCGACGTTCTTATGCGCCCGATCCATCCGTTGATGCTACTGCAGCGCGTTCGCCTGCTCCTCCGGGCTCGTCAGACCGAGCACATCATTGATGCCCTCAGACGCCAGGTCGAACAGCAACAGAGGCGCCGGATGATCAGCGCCCTGGATTCGGCTTTACAGATGTTTCAGGATGACGCCTTCCTTGGAGAGCCGAGCATGGATTCGGCCGCTCTGGCACCCTGTTTGATCAGAATCGGCGACGATCTCCTTTTTGATGCCGAAGAACACATTCTCGTGTCCGAACCCGACAGTCCCACCGGTCCTCGGAAGACGTCGCTGACTGCCTACCAAGCATCTATCCTTTCCTACATGCTGTGTCATCCCTATCGTGCAGTCAGCAGCCAGGAAATCGCTGAAGCAGCTCTTGGGTATGAGAATATGGACGAAGTCCAAGCCCAGGCCATCGTACGCCCTCACATCCTACGATTGCGGCGCAAACTGGAGCATGATGTTCAGGATCCCCAGATCCTGCGCACCGTCCGAGGCTCTGGTTACATCTTTTCCCCTGATTAGCTGGCAGTCCAAAGCAATCAAACTGTAGAGAAATTAAAATACAACTGCGGCTTGTGGCACTGTACGATTGAACCGTCCGGTCCACTTCGGAGGCGAATCATGTTTGATACTGGCAACACCGGGTTCATGCTTGTCGCCACCAGCCTCGTTATGCTCATGACCCCGGGCTTGGCATTCTTCTATGGCGGCCTCGTCGGCCGGAAGAACGTTCTGACCATCATGATCCAGTCGTTCGTGTCGATGGGCGTGACGACCATCTTGTGGTTCATGGTCGGATACTCACTGTGCTTCAGTGGTGATGTTGGCGGGGTCATCGGAAATCTGGACCAGGCGTTCCTGCACGGGATCAATGTGAACTCTGCCTTTGGCACCGCGGGCATCCCTCTGTTTGTCTTTGTCGCCTACCAGATGATGTTTGCCATCATTACACCGGCCCTCATCACCGGGGCCTTCGCAAATCGCGTACGGTTCAGTGCCTATCTGTTTTTCCTGGTTGCCTGGCTGATCTTCGTCTATTTCCCGATGGTCCATATGATCTGGGGGGGCGGCATTCTGCAACAATGGGGAGTTGAAGATTTCGCCGGCGGGATTGTGGTGCACAATATCGCCGGGATGGCAGCCCTAGCCTCCGTTATCTTCGTGGGTCGGCGAGTCTTCCAGGACAAGGGCCCGCACAGCATTCCTCTCGTCGCGCTCGGCACCGGGCTCCTGTGGTTCGGCTGGTACGGCTTCAACGCTGGCAGTGAACTGAGCGTCAACGCCGTCACGGCGACCGCCTTTCTCAATACTGACATCGCCGCCTCTTTCGCCGGAGTCGTCTGGCTGATCATGGCCTGGATCTTCGAGAAGAAACCCAAGTTCCTCGGGCTGCTGACCGGAGCCGTCGCCGGATTGGCGACCATCACGCCAGCTGCCGGCTTCGTTACCCCAACCAGCGCCGCCATCATCGGAATCGCGGCCGGGGCCATTTGCTACTTCGCCATATCATTTCGAACGCGCATGAACTTGGACGACGCCCTGGACGTCTGGGGTGTGCATGGCGTCGGCGGATTTCTTGGGATCCTGTGCCTGGGCCTCATGGCTGATGCAAGCGTGAATGCTGCTGGCGTGAACGGATTGTTCCTGGGAAATGCCAGCTTCTTCCTCAAGGAGCTCGTCGCCGCCGTCTTCTCCTCGGTCTATGCCTTTGCGATTTCCTATGCGATGTTGTGGGTGATCAACAAGATGACCACGGTCAAGGTCACACGGCAGGATGAAGAGACGGGGCTGGACGCGGCGCTTCACGGAGAAAGCGCCTACGAGATGATCTAATAGACCTGAGATTGGCATTCTGGCCATTCGCATCGGGATGGCTCGGATCGGGGGTTAATCCCTGCATCCGAGCCATCTTCATTCTTGGCTTCCTGCTTGCTTGGCCAGATGGATCATTGAGCCGAATGGGGTTCCTCCGCAATCGGTCGACTCAAAGCGACCTGCCAGGATCTTGGCGAGGCAGTCAAAAGATCGGTCCAAATCCCCAGACCGAATCGGACAAAGCAGGTAAGAGATCATCAAAGGAGAGTGCAAGGGTCTGCAAACCCCCCATCGAGGGTTCGATTCCCTCCGTCGCCTCTGAGGCAAGGGTTTCCGAAGAAGCCGTACTAGGGTCTCAGGAAGCTCAGCAGACCCTTAGACGGCTTCCTTGATTCCGTTCAAGGGTCCTGATTCCCAGGGACGGTTGAGGGTTTCGGGACCTCGATTCGTGTCAGGCAACACCAAGGAGTATCAGACATTAGACAACCAATCAAGGGGATCGGAAATGGTCTTGAGGTATTTTGCCATGATCATCATCGCGCGCGCAGCGGACGTGGACTGGCCCTGGTTGCGGTGAATCAGAACATTGTCCCCAGCATCCCAACTGCCGATCTCGTACGCCAAGGATGACATGAAGGGGCCTGGTTTGAGAATAGGCGCCGGAGGGTCAATGATCTTCAGGAAGAGATCCTCGGCTCTTCACAAACAAGGCAGTCTGGTTCCGTGAACAGGGGGCTTCCTCGGTGTCCGAGCGTCCGTTGACAGCGAAGGCTTTCGCCGACATGAACAATCGGTTGTTCATCGTCCCCTCGCCGGTGTCCCAAGTCGCTGCCAACATGGAGTCGATCAGGACCTGGGATCAAGGTTCTCACTCCGAGAAGAGAGTATGCCCAACGGCTTGCATTGCATTCGACTGTGCGGAGCGTGGACTCGCTGTCTCCGTGGCAAAAGCTCGAAGCCAACAATGTGCTTCTCTAGGAGAGCGTACCCCCGAGGGTAAGTCTGGACGATGTTGGGCGGCGGACTAGTCTCCCCAAGGACATGGATTCGCAACGCCTACAAGAGACTCCGGTGCCTTTCCATCTTCAAAGCTGTCATTGTAGATGCGACATTCTGGGGAAGCATTTATGATACTGAGATACCGGATAGAGTACCATTCGCCTTCACCGCACTCGCCTCCTGCGCAATAATGGTCTCTTCCGTACTTGACAGTCTCACCTGGTTGAACTCTCTGATATCCCGCCTCCCATTTTTCGCCAAAAGTCGTTTGGGCGCCATAGTGATTGACTCGGTAGACCGCAACCCAGATTTCTTGATTGCTACTGTTCGTGATTGTGCCATCTGCATTGCAGACATGTTTCTTCGATGTTGACGCATCCGATATGTTGACAAAATCAAGCGTGTAATCGGCTGGCTTTGGCCAACAGGATGAAGGATCGAA
>Ga0315535_1000328_pt1 | contig 33034 bp, 29 predicted proteins | sample SalMarSW160220MG_2_FD_203092 | JGI IMG/M metagenome (GOLD analysis project Ga0315535, IMG submission 203092) | Salt marsh sediment microbial communities from the Plum Island Ecosystem LTER, Massachusetts, United States - Salt Marsh Sediment SW1602-20 ... | reverse complement strand
CTGGTGAGATCTCTTCCGGCTCTGCATCCTCCGCACCTTCGAGATCTACACTCAACTCCAGGTTGTCTTCCGATTCAGCCTCGGTCTCATCATGTTCGTGCTTAATTTCTTCCTCTACATAGACAAGCATCTCGTCCAACTCCCCCAGCATGTCATCCGCCTTCTGATTCTCCTTGTTTTGCGCTACTTGTTTCCTATTGCTATCGAGCTGTATCTTCTCAGAGGCCTTGGCTCCGGTTGGCTCACCGGAGCTTACCTGTTTGTCGACAATCTGCTTTGTCGCTGGGCGCTGGGAGCACAGATCCAGCACCAGCGCAACGAGGTCCTTGCGCTTCGCTCGCGACACTTCATCGAAAGCAATTGCCATCCCAGGGGGAAAACCAGAAGAAGCGCTTGCTTCCGGTGTAATGCTTCTGACGACCTCGCCCTGGACCTCGAGCGGTTCCTTGCCGGGAGGCGCGAAAGAAAGCTTGATACGCTTCCACAGTGGTGGCGGATTGGTCGTCCTCAAGAACATACCGCCAGCGCCGATATCACGACTTACCAGGCGTACCTTTTGCATCTCGCCGGCAACCTCAACCTCAACATCGAGGGCCGCCGTTGCCCGTGGACTTGAACGCGGTGTGTCGAATTCTGGTTGCTCGTTTTTTTCCGTCATCTTCTCGTTAGAATGAGTTCAGTCTTCTAAATCGCATTTTACTCCAGGATGCAGTCAGGTTCAACCCGACTTCGCCAACCCCGACATCGTCAAGACTGCGCCGGGTCAACTTGCCCAGGCGTGCTGACTGTCTTCTTCTTGCGACGGCGGCGGCGGCGTTTCTTGGGTGTACTCGTCGTCTTATCGAGAGGCTTCTGATTTTCTGGTTTTTCATGTGCTTCGGCCTGTTTGTCGCTGACAAATTCGCTCTTTTTATTTTGTTCACTCGTATTGTCAACTTCGGCACGCCGGACAAAGTTAACCTGCTCTTCAGAATGTCCAAAAGAAGGATCGGCCACGACATCCAGATGTATACCGAACTCGTTTTCGAGAACCATGAGATTGCCGCGGCGTTTGTTCTGCAGGAAATTGGCTTCGTCGGGATGCAACCTTACCTGAACAGATTCGATCTGGCCGTAAGCCGCTTGCGTCTCAATCTTCCTGAGCAACCGCGTGGCAATAGTCTCCGCAGCTCGAATTTTACCGTCCCCATGACAGGTTGGACATTCCCTATAGCCAATCAGGCCAATCGGCCGGTCGATTCTCTGGCGCGTCAATGTACAAAGACCGAAAGCGGAAATCTTGCCAATCTGGTGTCGCGACTTATCATTGCTCATCGCCTTGCGGAGGGATTTCTCAAGAGCCGCCTTGTGAGCCCTACCAGTCATGTCAATGAAATCGATGACGATGATGCCGCCCAAGTTTCTCAAGCGCAACTGGCGGGCAATTTCGGCGGATGCCTCCATGTTGGTCTCAAACGCAGTGCCCTCCTGGTCATGGTGACGCGTCATCTTGCCAGAGTTTACGTCGATAGCAACCAATGCCTCGGTCTGATCGATAACCAGGCTTCCACCGGAGGGTAATTCGACTCTGCGGCACTGGATGCCTTCAATTTGTTCTTCGACGCCGTAGTGGGAAAAAATTGGCACGCGCTCCGAATAGAACTTAAGCTTTTTCTGTTGCCGGGGAGCGAATAGTCTGAAGAAGCGTCTGGCCTTCTCCTTGGCCTGTTCGTTGTCGATCCAGATATGATCAAAATCATTTGTGTAGTAGTCACGCAAGACGCGCTGGATTAGATTAGCTTCCGCATGAATAAGCCCGGGGATCGAGGACTTGCGAAACCTGTTCTGGATGTCATTCCATAGACGAACCAGGAACTTCAGGTCTTGTTCAAAGGCCCGCTTGTTCTCACCCCGGCCTGCTGTCCGGATGATAAAACCCATGCCTTTGGGCACTTTCAGTTGTGATCCCAGGTTGCGAGCGTCCCTGCGTTGTTCCTGGTCTTCAATCTTCCTTGAAACTCCGAGATTTTCGGAAAAAGGAGTCAGAACCAGATATCTTCCGGCCAGGGAGATGTCGGTTGTCAGGCGAGCGCCTTTTGTCGAGACAGGTTCCTTCTCGACTTGAACGAGAATCAACTGGTTTCTTTTCAGTAGATTCTCAATCCGGGCAGGCGTCTTACTGCCTGGTTTACAACTCCTGAAGGAGGGAACAATTTCGCTGACTGGCAAGAAGCCCTGCTTTTCTTGACCGTATTCTACAAAACAAGCATCCAGGCTTGGTTGGATGCTGGTTACCTTGCCCATGTATATGTTTGACCTGGTCCTGTGTGTCTCTTGCGAGTTTTCGAAAAATTCGGCCAGGCGTCCGTTCTCTAGAAATGCGACCCTAATATTTTCCGGCGCCAGCGCATTGATAACCATTTCCTTGGCCATTGTTGCTCCTCAAGTTGCGCCTTCAGACATCCACCCGGTTATCCCACGGACTGCCATGTTGTCAAGGACCCCAAAAAAATCCGATGATTCGTAAATAATATTTTTCGAATGCTGGGCAGTTTTCTATTGACAACACATGACAGACAATATAGTGTATTGTCACGTCATGGAAGATTTTTACAAATTTTTGCGCTCCGGTTTGGTTTTCAAGCGGTCGAAGGCTAAGTTCTTCTGCTTGAAAACCGTTAGCAGTCGCCGGGTCGCAAGTGGTAGCGCCAGAGGAGGCGTTCTCTAACGGCTCCCTTATTAGGGGGCAAGTAAACCAGGCCACGGAGACAGGCCAAGGAGGGTATCATGGTAGTGAAGAAGAAAGCCACCAAGAAGAAGGTAGCCAAGAAGAGGAAAGTAGCCAAGAAGAAGCCGGCCAAGAAGAAGAAAGTAGCCAAGAAGAAGACGGCGAAGAAGAAGCCGGCCAAGAAGAAGAAAGTAGCCAAGAAGAAGCCGGCCAAGAAGAAGAAAGTAGCCAAGAAGAAGACGGCAAAGAAGAAACCGGCCAAGAAGAAGAAAGTAGCCAAGAAGAAAAAGTAGACTCAGCAACAGTTCACGCTAGTGGGCGGTTTGGCCGCGGCCGACCGTCACCGAGTGGGACTGACGCCGAATCGTTGTGTAGCTATCACCCGAAAGGGCCCGGCCAAAAAGGTCGGGCCCTTTCGGTTTCGAGTCGATCTTCCGATTGTCGCCCAGCGCAGGCTATGGTATGTGACACGTTCCGGGAGGTGCCATGTTTCGCAAGATTGTGTTCAGACTCCTGAGGTTCTTGCGCCTCGTTATCATGCCGATCATTCCAGCCTGGCTCGTTCGTTCTCTTTCTCGGTTATTGTTTTCAAAATCATGGGCACGTTTCGAGTTTGCCACCGAGCACCCTCGTGAAGTTCAGCAGGCAATCCTGCTCAGGATCGTCCGCCGTTGTGAAAATACTGAATTCGGAAAAGAACACGATTTTGCGGCGATTAGAACGATCTCGGACTTTCAGAAACGAGTTCCCGTCTGCAACTATGATGATCTGAAGGCGTACATTCACAAGATGACCGACGGAGAGTCCGATATACTTACGGCCGGTAAAGCAACGTATTTTGCGCGTACCAGTGGCACTACTGGACCGGCGAAATACATTCCAGTCAATGAATTGTATCTCGAGGAATTCAGGACGGCCCGACGGGTTTGGTACAGGCAAGTAGCGCAGGTCTTCCCGCGAATGGTTCGAGGAACGATTCTTACAATGCACTCTCCCCGTATCGAAGGCGAGACTGATGGAGGAATTCCGTACGGTTCCATCACTATTGCGACGGGAGTCGTGAATACACGTCGGGAGGGAAGTTCTGGTGGAACACCCGAAGCCTGGGAGCACTTTCAGAAAATTCCCATGTCCATCTTCTACATCGAGGACATTAACACAAAGTACTATCTGTTGCTGCGCTTTGCCGTCACTACACGCATCTCTTTGATGGCGGCCATCAATCCATCCACACTTATCTTGATGTGCCGCAAACTGACCGATTTTGCCCCCGATCTGATTCGCGACTGCGAACAAGGCACTCTGAAGAAAGACCTGCAAATTGATCCACAAATGCGGGAGAGATTCGAACATCGTCTGAGAAAAAATCGCAAGGCAGCCGCCAGGATGAGATCGTCTCTGGCATTACACAAACGCGTGCGCCCAATAGACATCTGGCCGAAGATGTGCGGGTGCATCTGCTGGAAGGGTGGCTCGGCACCTTTCTACCTCAGACAGTTCCCAGACTGGTTTGGAAATCTACCCGTGATGGATTACGGGTTCGCCGCCACCGAAGGAAGTTTTTCGGTAGTAATGTCGGCCGATGGCAGCAAGGGAGCGGCGGCCGTTACCGGGCACTTTCTAGAGTTCATTCCAGAAGAAAACAAGAATGAAAAGGAACCGAAAGTTCTGACGGCCGACGAACTCGAGGTCGGCAAACGCTACTTTATCTTGGTGACGGGATCGCACGGGCTCTATCGTTACGACATGAACGATGTCGTCGAGGTTGTGGATTTCTACCGCAAGACTCCCATGATCATGTTCTGCCACAAGGGTGGTAACATGGTCTCTTATACGGGAGAAAAGATATCGGAAAGCCAAGTAGTACAAGCCGTGACCGCTGCCCAGGAGTCGTCAGGAGTGGCACTGGACGGGTTCTGTGTTTCGGTTCGCCTGGATTGCGAGCACCCCAGGTATGTTCTGGCGATCGAGCCCGCCAAGACCGAATCAGATGAAAGTCTGAAGACGCTGCTTCAGGAGTTCGAGGCTAACTTGCAGGCTGCAAACATCGAATACAAGCATAAACGAGCTTCTCTACGCCTGGGCGAACCGCTTCTAGCCGTCGTCCAATCCGGGGCCTTCGAAAAATTCAGACAGCAACAACTTGTATCCGGCGCCGCGGATGCGCATGTCAAATCTCCACATCTAAACGGCGATCCTGCGATTCTTGAAAAACTCGGAACTGTCAAGACGGTGGATCTGGCGGCAGGATGAGTGATTCCCCGGGCATTCGAGCAATCACTCTCGACGTGGACGGTACTCTATACAGCATCAGGAGTATGCTGGTGCGCAACCCGCTCGCGATGATGAGCATGATGGATTTTTTTCGTGATCTACATCGGGTACGCGACGAGATGCGGGGTAGGGAACCGAGTGAGGACTTCAGGGCCGAACAGGCCAGGCGTCTGGCTAAAGCACGCGGGCTGTCCCAGGAACAAGCGGCCCGCCAAGTCGAAGAAGTGATCGATCGTCGATGGATGAAGGTGTTTTCCAAGGTGCAACCCTATCGAGGAGTGCGACAAGCGCTTCAGAATTTGGCCCGACGCGGTATAAAACTTGGCCTGCTGTCAGATTACCCGATCTCCGCCAAACTCGACGGCATCGGACTCTCTGACTTGCCTTTCGACGCCATGGTGGTCAGCGAACAAGTCGGCGCGCTGAAGCCACATCCGGCATCTTTCGTTCAAGCCGCGCGCGTGCTTGGCGTGGAACCGCGTATGATTCTCCATGTAGGAGATAAAGAAGACTGCGATGTGGAAGGCGCGCTGGCTGCAGGTATGCGCGCGGCGCTTTTCCACCGGGGCCGCAAGGCGCCTGTCACTAGAGCCGAGATCGTCTTTTCGGATTGGCGTAAGTTTGTAAGCCTTCTCAACGACAGGCGTCTAATAGCGCCTGATCTCAGGTCGCCTGAGTAGCACGGCATTTCCTGTTGAAAGACAGATAGCAATGAGATACAAGCGAAACATCGATACCAATATTTTGAAATAAGGGGCAAGCCATATGAAAAAGGCAATCTTTCCGGTTTTGCTGGCAGTTGGCGTGGCCATCTTGTCAGTGATGATCACTCGCTGGACCGTTAAAGCCGAGATCGAGGAAGAGGCCGGCTATATGACCGATCTGTACAAGATGCAAATCGAGTTCCTCGAAAACAACTCGATATTGCGGCCCATTGTTGACATTCAGGGGCGTCCCGACCTGCAGAAGTACCTGCAGGAAGTCAACACTCTGGTCAACTGGTATTTCAAAAATCCGGTGACCAAATTCTGGGCAAATCATTCGGGAAAAAATGACCCCGAAAGGATTATTAAGAGTAAGCGCGAGTTGGCCAAGCAAGATGGCCCGAAGCAGCGAACTGCAAAGGCGAATCTGCCGATCTATGAAGAAGCCTATGAGATGATCCGCCGCGTCTATGATCAGTTCAAGCAGGGAAGCTACAAGGCCGTCGCCAGCGGCTATCAGGGCTCGATTCGCCTGGATGTTTTCTCGGTAAAGAAAGACGGAAATAAACTGAAATGGGAAATAATGGTATGGGGAGGAATCGGGCCAGTCGTCTACGGCGGCTGGAACATGAAGTTGTTCAAGGCTCCTACTCCCGAAGCGCAAGCCGCCTACGAGAAGGAGTTGGCCCTGGCCAAGCGCAAGCACAGGGAGCCCGAGATGAAGGATCCGACAACCGAGCATTTCGCCGAAAGCTCGTCTGCCAGCAAGCACCCGGTTTTCAACTTCAACCTGGAGGGCTCGGACTACATCGCCGACTTTCCTCCCGGGGCGCGGCTGAATTATTACTTCACACCTGCTTGCCCACCGGATGCGGAAAAGTTGAAAATGACTTTCTTCCTGAAATCACGAGCCATGTCCGGCCAGGATCAGGCAATGACCTTCGAGTTCGACATCCCCGTCGATGGATCGTGGAAAGGGAGCTGGGACGGCGTTCAAAAAGTGGAAGCCGCCAAGGATTACTAATTCAACCTAAGTGCCTAATCAAGCGGTCTAGGGCGCTGGTTTTTCTTCTTCTGTCTTTTCTGGGACCGTCGGCTGAGGGATTTTTCCTGCCTGTCCTATTCTGAATATCTTGTATTTAGCTTTCTTGCCAACGACATGAATCACGGCCGCCATACCGATGCTTTCAGTCCCGTCGTTCATGCTCCAACTCATGCTGTCTGCCGGGCCAGGGTTCAGGTATAGCGAGTCGACGTACTTGTCCTGGGGGATGATCTCCGTGCCGTCGAGGTTTGTGGCCTTGCCGCCGGCTTCCTGGATATTTCCGAAAGCGCCAAACGGGATAGACGCCTTGACGATTGCATTCGTCAGCCATGGATTGCCAACATTGGCTCCCTCAGAGACAACGTCGATGCCGTTGCGATCCTTCTGCCGGGGTGGACCGTGAGAAACCAACATGACCGGATCGTTGGCTTCGCGCGCCAGATCGACGAGAGTCAACGTATCGCTTTCGTAGTACAGGCATTTGTCCCAGGTGCAATGGACATACTCGGGATCATGGTAGCCAGGCATGCTGATGATATCCAAGTCATCCAAGTCGGCGCGCCGAATCTTATCGAGGCTGAATACATTCGGATAGTCTTCGGACAGCGTGGTCATGGCGCTGTTGAACGTAGTCTTACACTCGCGGTTGCCGATTATTGCTAAAACCGGAAGATCGCTCTCTGCAAGAACCGATATTACTTCAACGATGTCTTCAAGGCTCTTGGCCATTGCCTCACGTCGAGACTTACTGACTACGCGCCGCCTATAGAGTCTTTTGTCGGCGGCGCTGAGAGGCTTGCCCTGGGCGTCCTTTTGAGGCACATCAATTTCCTCCGGGACCGGCAGGACGCTCGCAATATCTCCCAGGTGTACGATAACGTCGGCCTTTTCCTTCTTGAAGAATTCGACAATCTTGTCGATATTTTCCAGGTTCTTCTCTGTTTTTTCCTTGGTGTCGGATATGATTCCCACTACCAACTCGGAATCAGGATCTTTGTCCAGTTGGGTAAGCAGGTATCCATCCACCTTGAACTTATGATCCGCAAACGTGATAATTTTTGGTTTGCTGCTGAGTTTCACAGGCCCTACACAATCATCCAGCGAAGCCTTTAGAACCGGCCTGGTATGTGTAGTCTCACGAGTCGTCGTAGCAGCCGTTTTCTGCTTCTCTTTTTTAGCGCTGTTTTCCTTGTCTCCCCCAAGGCAACCCATCGCGAAGACTGCACAAATCACAAAGGTAACCGCCTTGGGAAAGAACAACCTTGAAAGGCTATTCATGCTGACCTCCTCGAGTGCACAGACTTGCCTCGCACGTATGAAACCCGGATCTCGGGCCAGTATACACAATCTGTCTCACCCTACAAGAAATTAGTTTCTCACCGTAAACTTGACGCGTTGACTCCGTAAACCAGGCTGGGTAATCTTATGTCCGGGCAAATGAAGGAATCCAGCAAGCATATTGCGCTGCGCGCGCGAGTTTCGGCTTTCATCCGTAGAAACGGATTGTGCAAGGCCGGAGACAAGGTATTGCTGGCATGCTCCGGAGGGCCTGACTCCACCGCCATGATGGACCTGATGCACGCGCTTTCGGACCGACTAGAGATCGAGTTGGGCGTACTTTATATCGACCATCGCCAGTCTAGTGAGTCACGACACGCTTGTGCCCAGGTCAAAGCACGCTGCCGGCGTTGGCATCTTCCTTTTTTTGAAGAATCACTGGACGAGAAGACCCCTTCTGGATCATCGGAGGCAAGTCTGAGGGAGGCTCGCTACCGTATTTTCAATCGTGTTACCCGACAGTTCGGCTACGGCCGGTTAGCCACTGCCCATACCCGCAGTGATCAGGTTGAAACGATCTTGATGCGTATTTTTCGCGGGACCGGCGTGGAAGGATTGACCGGAATTCCCGCTCGGCGGGAGAAAATGTTCATCAGGCCGCTTCTTGAATGTGATCGGCAAGAAATTATCGACTACTTGCGCGCGCGCAGACTGCACTGGTTTGACGATCCCACAAACAACAGCCGGGCATACCTCAGGAACAGAATAAGACACGACTTGTTGCCTCAGATAAAGCGTATCGCCAACCCTTCCGTCGAACGGGCAATTTTACGACTTTCCAAAGCGGCGTCCCGCGACTGCGATCTACTTGGCAAGATGGCCGCGACATTTTGTTCAAGTTCTCTCGAGTCCAGACTGCCGGCGCTACCCGTCGACGTACTCACCAACCTGCACGATGCGGTCCTCTCACGGGTCGTTCTGGACATGTTGAAAGAGTCAGCCGGCATTGGTGCAAACCTCGAGCTGGATCAGCTCGAGCGAATCATAACCATGCTTAGAACCTCCGAGCGATCCGACGATTGGAGTCTCGATTTACCAGGAAACTTATTATGCCGGGTCCAAGAGGGGCTTTTCTCGTTTCAGCCGCTGCAGCCGACAACGACGAGGATGTTCAAGACCAAGCTAACAGGTCCTGGGCAAGTTATCCTGTTGCCCACGGGCTCGCGGATCGAACTGCGTTTTCAAACCAGTTGGAATCCTTCCGAGGCTTCTCCCTGTGCGGCTTTCTTCGACGGCGATCAGGTTGACTTTCCCCTGATTGTACGCTCTGCCTCACCCGGAGACAGAATCGATGTCTGGGGAGGAGGCACCAAGAAGGTCTCTCAGGTCATGCAAGATGCCAAGATCCCGCGCCACATGCGTCCTGGTATACCGTTATTGGTTTGTGGATCGTCTGTACTGTGGGTAGCCGGACTAAGACGCTCTGTGACCGCACCGGTAAAGAGAGGCAGTACGAAAATCCTTGCTGCGAAGCTTCTCCAGCTTTGTGACGATCTTACGGCGTTTGACAAAACAGAACTCCAGTGATAATTAGCCGATAGCATTTGCAGCCCAAGGAGTATCAGATGCTTGTCGGAGTAATGGCAGACTCGCATGACAACATTCCGGCGATTGAAAAAGCGGTTGATTTTTTCAATGAAAACAAGGTGGGCTTCGTCATTCACGCCGGAGACTTCATTGCTCCATTTGCCTTGAAGCCTCTCGATAGGATTCGCTGCCCATGGATCGGAGTTTTTGGAAACAACGACGGCGAACAGAAGGGTTTGACAGGTGAATCGAAGGGTCGCATCCAACCGGCGCCGTACGAATTGAATCTCGATGGCAAGAAGGTCGTTGTAGTTCACGATTCAACGGCGGTCAGCATTGACAAACTAATCGAGCAGGGCGCTGAATTAATCATTTCGGGACACACTCACAAGGCCGACGTGAGGAAGATCGACGGTGGCGCCTTGTTCGTCAATCCGGGCGAACTTGGAGGTTGGCTCTACGGGAAAAAAACCCTCTGCATCGTGGACACCAGCAATCTAGAGGGTACCTTGCATGAAATAACGTCTGAATGAGACGTCGAGTTACCAAACCTATTTGATAATTGTGGCGAAGGCGTGAAAAAGCTCGCCGGTAAGCCTGGCGGAATGTGCCGGATCACCAGATCCAACCCGCAGGTAGTGATTGAGCACCTTTCCCGTTCCGGGCTGGCGTCGGGCATGAGGTGTGAACAGATTCATTTTGTAACGCAAAATACCACGACGGACGTGGTGAATGAAGGTTACGGTGCCGTCAGGGTCGACGCGCTCGACGATGCCAATGTGAGTCAGGCGATCATTGTTACGTCCATCGCCGTTTCGGTCGAATGTGTTGCTGAAGAAGACCAAGTCTCCGATTGCCGGTACCTTGTGGTGATGCACCAGGCCGCGCATCGACAAGGATCTATAGATAGCGGCTACTCCGTTGACTGCACCGCCATGCGACAGGAGTGGACGTATATCGATACCGTCACGGGACAGGGTAGCAAGCACGAACCCGGAACAGTCCTTTCTGAATCGGTGTCCATTGATGCGATAGTTAGGATGGTGCAACATGGATCTTGCGTTCGAAGCAAGGGCAAGGCGGAGATCAAAAATATTTGAACCGCTGGCGGGCGTGTAGAGAGCCATAAGATGCTTGCGAGAAATAACCAGCCTGTCGTTACAACTGTTGAGTAGTGGGTGTGAGAATGAACTCGTACATGTTGGAAGATGACTTTTAACGGCAAGAACGGGTACGCTAGATGTGTCTTCGGTTTCGTAACTTCTGAGATCGGACCTGGAATCGTGAAACAAAGGATGGCGAAATTGCGGGAAAATCGAGGGAGCCGTGGCTGAGACGCAACCTGTAAAGGTGGTTCCGAAAACCACGACAATCCTGAATCTCGTAAGAAGCCTCACTTCAATCCTCCATGGAAGTGATTGTATCCTACACTAACCTACATGTCAAAAAATAGACCACATATGCATACATTGTACTACCTGGCAGTTGGAAGTCTATTTTTCTGCTTTATGTCGTCGCAAATGGCTTGCCTGACTGGTGGCTGGGATCGTCTAAAGGAGAGTCAGAACGTCGATGAACTGATGCGTTTCGTCCGTGAGGATCCAAAAAACCCAAACACAGCCGACGCATTACGCAGGGTAGAATTGCTACACTACCGTGACGCCGTTGCCGTGAATACGCCTTATGCCTACAGACTATTTTTACGCCGTCATCCAGGCTCGGTCCACTCTATAGAGGTCAAGCACCGCCTGGAAGATCTGGAGTTTGAAAATGCACGCAAAACAAGCAGGCTCGTCGAACTGAAGACTTTTTTGAATCACTGGCCTGATGGAAGATATGCGAGTCGTGTTGCAGGCCTGATCGATCAGTTAGAATGTAAAAAATGGCTCAGCAGCGAGGATCCCGAGGCTATCTCGAAGTTTGAAAAAGCACATCCGGCTGCCCCCTGCAAAGATAAATTGAAAGCGCTCGTCGAAAAACTGCTTTTCGCGCGCGCCTGCGAGTCACGGGAAGTTCTCAAGCTTCTGAAACTCATCGACACCTATCCTTCGGGCCAATTCACTCAAATGGCCAGGCAAACCGTTGTCAAGCTGCAAGTTCAAGCCTTGTTGGAAGCTGCACGTTTCAAACAAGCAAAGCGAGCGATTGCCGATCTTGCGATGAAACCTGCGCAGTCGGAATTGACCAAGACGATCGAACAGGCCAGGCTCAAGTGGGTATTTTCCACGTTTGATCCGCGTGCCATGTTGGCTAAGTTGAAGAATCTGCCGACAGACACTGCCTCTCTGGTTCGCGAGCGAGCATTAGCCGTACAAAAGATGCCCCTAATCTTCGCGCCCCTGGCAGATGCAACCAGGAAACTAAGATCTCCGCTGGTCAGCCTCGCAAAAAAAGGCGATCTTTCCGGTGATCCCCTGGATCTTTGGACGTTGATCAGTCGTTTAGCTTTTCTTCCCAATGAGCAGTGCGCGGATTTCCTTCTGGCCGCAATATCCAATTTGTTCATCGAGGTGCGCAGACGGGCGTTGTGCACTCTACGCGAAGTTCTGAAGAGCATGGGAAAGGTTCGCTCCGAAAGTTGGCTGCATGGAAAAATTGCGCCACTAGAGAAAAAGGCACGTGGCGGAACGCTATTGCTGAAACTGGGTATTCTGCTAGAGCTGGCAGGCGACAAAGACCGGGCACTTGCTATTATTATGCGGGAGACCGAGAACTCTGGAAGCGAAGACATTTTCCCGGACTATTTGGCAGCGCGTCTGAGCACCGAACTCGACAACGTGAAACGTGCTGCCACCATGGCTAAGAGGTTCTCCGAGGTTGCTGACCGATTTTGCAAAGACAGGATCACAGCCTGGCGTGAAGGCCATATGACGGACAGCCAGAATGGCTGGCTGACATTACGTCAACTTTTCGGGGCCATAAAGTTGTGGAACGAGGTGTTGAGGCCTTTTATAAAGGGGAAGTTCGGCAAAAAGCCGTTCCCGGCCTTCGAGTCGTTTCTCGGACCTTGGCTGACAAAGAGCGGCAGCGAGCTCGAGCTGACAAAAACCTTTCTCGATCGGGCCGAATCCGGCTGGGCAGACTCACATGCTGGTTACCATTTGTCAGCCGGCCCGCATGGCACTGAGCAGATCCGGGAACAGGCTACCCCGGACGAGAAGGAAGCCCTTTCCGAGCTCGCTTTCTGCGGAAGAACGACTGCTTTGAAGTCGATCTCATGGTCTGTCTGCTGTCATCCGCGCAAGATGACCCGCCTGCTGGCAGCAAGTGTAAAACTACAGGTTGATCTACTGCGCAGCGTAGCTTTGCTGTGGCCGCTTCTAGACTGTGTGCCTTGAGTATCATCCAACCAGCCGTCCCGACTTGAGAAATAATACTTGTCTCTTTATACCGTCTATGTCTTCATTTCATATGACAACGGGCGGAAGGGACGGCATCTACCCGACTCGGGTCAGAAGGAGTTGACAGTGCCCAGGCTCATGTTGCGGGCATATGTTATTGGTTTATTCTTTTCTGTGTTCCTCGCGGCAACTATTGCGCTGGCCGCTGATAATCCCAGTGTGGCCGTAATAATGAGCAGGTCGATCCCTCCCTATCGAGAAGCTCTAGATGGATTCAAGAAAGCCTTGCCTAGCAGGATCAAGGTATTCGAAGTTCAGAAAGAAAAAAGTTTCACCCAGGTGGCCGAAGAGGTGAAGGCCGAAAAACCCGACCTTATTCTGGCAATCGGTTCCAGTGCCTTGAAGCTGGCGATCGACAATTTCAAAAAAACTCCTGTTGTTTTCAGTATGGTGCTTTCAGTCCCGAAACTTCCCGCTAACGTTTGCGGTGTGTCCATGATGTTGCCGGCCGAGGAGCACCTGAAAGGCTTGAAGTTGGTCGCACCGTCGACCAAAACAATCGGAATCGTGTACAATCCAAAAAACTCAGGCAAGCGCGCCAATGAATTCAAAACCGCAGCCGGCAAACTCGGCATGAAGGTTGCTGCAATAGCAATAAAATCCAAGAAGGAGGCATTCTCCTCCATAAAGCTCCTGGGCGAACGGGTGGACGCCATCTGGATGATAATGGACAAGGACGTTGTAGCCAATTTTGGACTAATGCTGACGCTATCGGTGCAGCAAAAGATACCTTTCGCGACTTTCAGCTACCGCTACGTGGAAAAGGGCGCATTGCTGGCCTTATGTCCAAATTTCTTTTCTCTGGGACATCAGGCCGGTGAGTTGGCCGCCAAGATCCAGGGAGGCGTGTCGCCCTCGAAGTTCGGCATAGCCTTTCCCGACAGCTTCTACTATTCCTACAATGTCAAGACCGGTGTTAAGATCCAGCTCGGAATTCCGCAGGCGATCTTGAAAAAAGAGCACAAGCTCTACGGCAACTGACGTCATTTGGGCAATGAAGAATTATCTCCTGAATGCACCCGCCGTCAGAACCGGTTGGCATTTTGAAGATCAACTGAATAGACAGCAGTTGGAAGCAGCCTGTGCCCCTGACGGCGCCGTATTGGTAATTGCAGGCGCAGGCAGCGGCAAGACACGCATGCTGACCTACCGGGTAGCCTTTCTTTTGAACAAAGACGTCAGCGCATCCTCAATCGCATTGTGCACCTTTACCAACAAGGCCGCCAAGGAAATGCTGACCCGGGTCGCACACCTGGCAAGCGGCGGGTCAAATGACGTCATGGGAGGCACATTCCACCACCTGGCAAACAAGTTTCTCAGGGAATTCGCGTCAGTGGTCGGCTTCGAACCGGATTTCGGCATCCTGGACAGAGAAGATTCGCGTGATCTGGTGGCGGACTGTATCGCCGAGCGTGAGAAGAAGAAGGCAAGCGGGCGCATGCTGCCGCGTCCACCCGTGCTTTGCGATTTTATCAGCTACGCCGCCAACACGTTGCAACCTCTCGATGATGTCGTGTCCCAAAGGTTGCCTTCGCTCGAGCGCATTGCCGACGAGATCATGGCCATCGCGGCAAGCTATGCGAATCGCAAGCGCAGAATGAACATGATGGATTTTGACGACTTGCTCATCAACCTCAACGAGCTCCTTTCCGAGCGATCGGAGGTACGCGAAGAGATCTCCTCTTATTGCAAACATGTCCTGGTTGACGAATACCAGGATACGAATCCACTCCAGTGCCAGATCATCGACCGCCTGGCCTCTGTACACGAAAACCTGACCGTTGTCGGCGACGATGCGCAGTCGATATACGGCTTCAGGGGAGCCAGCGTCGACAACATGCTGACATTCGATGATCGCTGGCCCGCTGCCCGTCGCTTCTTGCTTGAAACCAACTACAGGTCGACCCCGCAGATACTCGTCGTAGCCAACAGGTCCATTGCATACAACATGCATCAGCTTCCTAAGAAGCTCTCGGCGGTTCGCGGAGAGGGCCAGCTACCTGTCTTGGCCATAGTTCGCGATGTCGATCAGCAGGCTGCATTCGTTGCTCAGCGCTTGCTGGAACTGGCGGGGGAGGGAATTGCACTGAAAGACATGGCTGTGCTCTACCGTGCTCACTATCACAGCATGGAACTCCAGCTAGAGTTATCACGTCGTGAAATCCCGTTTGTCGTAAGATCTGGCCTGCGCTTCTTTGAGCAGGCACACATCAAGGACGTGCTGGCATACTTGCGTCTGTACACCAATCCACTCGATGAGCTGAGTTGGCTGCGGGTCTTGAAAATGCAGGGTGGTATCGGCAGAAGCGGTGCAAAGAGGATTTTCGCTACCCTCGCCAAATCCGGCTTGCCTCTCAAATCTGCACTGGACCTCGGACAAAACGATCTACCACCAAGGAGTCGCCCGGGTTGGAAGCGACTACAGAGGCAGTTGAGAGAAATGAACAAGGCCGATAGCAATGGCACTCAAGCGGTCATCGAAGCCGTCTTGCAGTACGGTTATCGCGACCTCCTGCCGACACTTTTTTCAAATCCTGAAAACCGACTCGACGACATTGAGCAATTGGCCGAGTATTCGGGGCACTTTCCGGACGCACAGGCGTTCCTGTCCGAGTTGAACCTCCTGTCAAGCATAGGCTCAGAGGACGTGCTCGGAGGCGACCAACAGGATGATCACCTTATACTCTCGAGCATACACCAGGCAAAGGGCCTGGAATGGAAGGTTGTCTTCATTATTGGACTGAACGAGAGTCTTTTCCCTCATCCGCGCTCACTCTCAGAGGATGGGGGAGAGGAAGAAGAAAGGCGCCTCTTTTACGTAGCAGTAACCAGGGCGATGAATGAGCTATACCTGGTCTGCCCGCTAGTGGCCGATCGGCAAGGCCGCCGTCGAGCCGTTATGCGCCAGTCCCGTTTCGTGGATGAAGTTGCATCTGACGACGCGCTGGAGCGCTGGTCGATCAAGGATGCCCCTTGAATCGAATCAGCGTTGGGATATAGTCTGTCTCCATGATGTTGCGCACCAGAAGAACAATCAGCTCGACTTGCTTGCTGATTGCAATGATCGGACTTTTTGGAAGCGCTTGTCTGTCCAGCGCGCAAAGAGCTCGCGCGACTTACCTCAAGGGCAAGATGGAATTCGAAAGCGGCAACGTGCTTGGTGCTTACCGCACTCTTGCCAGTTCGCGGCCGGAAAGCGCGACTCAGGGGATTGGTTACACAAAGTTGCTGAGAAAGGTTACCCAGGCCGCCGAATATCTGATCGAACACTGGATGCAGAAAGGTGACTTTTGGGCTAAACAGGGTAACCTGCCAAAGGCTTTCAAGTACTACTCGGATATTGCCAGAAATTTGCCGAACAGAGATCCGCTCAGAAAAAAACTTCTGGGCAAGGCCAGGCTCCTTGGAGAGAGATTGAGCTATCTGAAGAAGAGCATCAGTGACCTGGTCGAAGAAGGGCGCGATAGTTTCAGACAGGGTCGCATCAAGGAGGCACGTGCCAGGCTGCTCGAAGCTCGCTGGACAGCCCTGGAGAACAACCTCCCGTTCGATATCAATGTCGAGCGACTAATTGAAGAATGCAACCGGCGAAAGCCCAGCGAGTTTGACCTGGCCTTGAGTGGCGAGCCCGAGAAAGGGCCGGTGTCCCCGCTGCAGTCCAGCATCAAGGATCTCTCCTCCCACACGAAAAACACAAAGAAACCACCAAGAACCAGGCGAGCAGTTGCAAAACCGGTCGCCCGGTCGGACGCCAAGTATGCTAAGCCGGCTGACGACATGCTTGCCAGAAGCATAGAAGTCAAGGAAATGCTACAGCAGGTGCGTAATCATATGCGTACCAAGAAATTTGTCATGGCAATTACTCTCTTGAAAAAAGTCCTGGCGATCGACCCGGAGAATAGAGAGGCTCAAGCTTTGGATGCCAAACTGGCTCAAGTTCGTAAACAACTTGTGTCAGACCTGATGAAAAAGGCCAACGATTACTTCGCCAGAGAAAAACTGGGAAAAGCAAAACCTTTCTACCAACGTGTCCTGCAGATCGATCCAAACAACATCAGGGCAAAAGAAGGCCTGCAAATGTACCGTCGCCTGAAGGAACTGAAAGAGCGAGAAAAATAAACCGGCCCAGTTACTCTCGAGCGCCGGCATCGGCTTCGAGGTCGCCATCGCTTTGAGCCGGTGGAAGCGTTACGAAAAACACCGAGCCATTGCCGGGCTTGCTCCAAAATTCAATCAATCCAGAATGCTGGTTGACAATCCGTTCAGCTATCGAGAGGCTCAACCCGGCTCCTTTACGGTTGCCCTTGGTTGTAAAGAACGGAGTGAACACTCGCGGCTGATCCTCCTCGGCAATTCCCCGTCCAGTGTCCTTGACCATGATGACTACCTGTTTATGGCTATCGGTGTTAGTGCTCAATTCGAGCGTTCCTCCCTCTGGCAGCATGGATTCACGGGCATTGGTAATCAGCGTGGTCAGAACATGCCTGAGCTGACCTGCATCACCCATCACCCGTGGGAGATCCTGCGCCATGTTGAGCTTCATTGTTACTTTTTCCCTCTCCAGACCGTCTGTAAAACTGCGACTGGTGTCGAGCAACAGCGAGTTCACATCGATTGTTTCGGTGGAAAAGTCCTCGTCGCGCACGCAACGCAAGACCCTCTCCAACGCCTCGCGGCCTGAACGAGCTTCCTGATCCATGAGTGTCAGGTAATTCTTAAGTTGGCCCTCTACACCCGGTTGCCTTAAAGCTATTTCGGTATAACCAACGACGCCGGCCAGAGATTTCTGAACTTCGCGTGCAACACCACGCCCGAACCTCTGCAGTGCCTCCCGGTTTTCGCGATGCGCCTTATCTTGCGCCTCGGCCAGTTTCTTGCGATCACGTTCCTCCAAAAAAACTCCCAATTCTCGCAGTTCAGACGAGAGCGCAGATAATGGAAGTGGCGCGATCGAGCCAGAGCCTGCGTGAAAGTCCTCGTGGAGGAATTTCTTTACTGATAGTCGCATTTCATCGATCGGACGAGTTATCGCGCGCGAAAGCAGAGTGGCCGCGAGTGCTGCCAACAGCAACATAAACGCCAAGACAATCAGCGCCCGCAGGAGAAACTGGGATACGGCAGCCTTGCCAAGCAGACTCCACAGGCCAATCCCCAAACCCGCCGCACAGCCAGTACCGGCCAGCAACAAAAAATAGACGAGAAAAAGAAGGCGACAACTTCTATTCATGCGATACAGTCAGCATAAGGTCGCATGTAGCGAACTGTCAAGAAACCGATGGAACCACGGAAAGTTCTAGATTGCTTCCAATTACCACTTGACCACATCTTCGCAACGTGTATACGCTGCGCCCCCATGCTTCAAGTCGATGAAGTCAGCTCAGACTGGAGTGTCCTGCTTGCCATGGGCGAATCGGAGACGGTTCGCTTGATGGGGATCGTTCTGGACGGGTTTGGATACACGCCAATCGAGTGTCGAGATGGAGATGAGGCGTTCGAGAGCTTGTCCGCCAACACTCCTTTCGCGGCAGTTGTCGATATGCGTCTCGCGGACGCTGAACGTATCTGTGACATGGTGAACGAAAGAGGAGGGGTGTGCCTGATCATCCTAGTTGACGAAGAAGAAGTAGAAGATGCACAGAAAACCTCCAGCCGCTTGCGGGCTCATGCCTGGCAATCTATCAGAGCCGAACCTGAAAAACTTCTGGCAACGCTGCGCGATATCGCCATTCGCATCAATGGAAACGGTTAACGCGGGTCAACAGTCACCTTTCACAAGATCGCCACTCAGGAAATCCTTTGGATCGCCGTCGATTAGTCTGGCGACAAACTGCACCAGGTGCTGGACCTGTTCATCGCTCATGGGTTCAGAGACAGCCCTGGACATGTGCAACCGGAAAAAGCTTTTCGAAAAGAGCCTGCGCATTATTGTGCGCAACTGTGGCAGCTTAACCTCTTTTACCCTGATAACGTTGTACGGAGTTACCTTCTGCAAAGGCAAGAAGCCCTTGGGTTGCACCTGATGCAATTCACCGATTTCAACCAGTTCCTCTACGTCCATGGCTGTAAACTTGTCGAGCACTATTTCACCGTTTTTCGTCTCTTGCTGTAGCCGGGAGGCTAAGTTCACAGCCGGCCCGCATACTGTATAGTCCATCTTACGATCTGAGCCGATGTTTCCGACGATCAGACGTCCGGTAGCTACCGAAAAACCAAAGTTGCGTGGTTCAAGTACCACATCCACGCCGGAGCGCTTGGCCTCATCGATGACCCGGTTGAGAATCCAGACTGCTGATTTCATGCACACCGCGGCAAGAGTAGCCCGATGTGAATTGTCAATTGCATTTGCACGTGATGGCTCGAAGAAGGCCATGATCGCATCGCCCATTGTCTTGTCCACTACACCACCAAACTGGTGGACGACTTCAAAAAAGAGATCGAAGTAGGTATTGAGGATCCAGACCACATCGGAAGGTGAGCGCTGGTTGCTCATGGCCGTGAAATCACGCATGTCTCCGAAAAGTACGGACACTTGTCGCATACTTCCCCCGGGACGAGCCAAACTCTCGTCCTGGGCGAGTCTTTCGGCAATAGACTTGTCGACATAACGGAAAAACAATTCTGTCCGGGCAGCCATGTCGTTGAACGCTCTGGCCAACTCTCCTATCTCGTCGTTGCTCTTTATCTCCAAGCGAGTCGAAAATTCTCCCCTGGAAATACGCCGCGTTCCATCAAGAACCATTGACAAGGGTTTAATGGTCCTGCTGAGGGTAAAAAAGCCAATCACGATTACCAATCCAGCGATGATGCAGGTGATCAACAAGACTCGGCGAGTGGCCGATTTAATGGCTATTCGTAAGGCGCCTCTGCCAACCCTGACAACTACCAGGCCAACCTGCACTCCGCTGAATTTGGCAACCCGGGCAAAAACCAATTGGTCGTTTTCTTCGTCCACCGCGTGGACGGACGAGCTGACATTACGAATATCCAGCACTGGATCGTAAAACGGCTTTCCCAGTGCCTCCGGCCTGGCATCGGCGACTGTCTTGAAGTCGTGATCCAACACCGACATTGATTCAACGTCCGGTTCCTTGATGGCGCTTGCCAGAGCTGCTCCGATCTTTGCATCGTCTTTACTCAATAGCAAAGGAGCTACTGTGTAGGCCATGTTTCGGGCAACAGCTCCACCACGCTTGTACATTTCAGATTGCAGCTCTTCCTTCATATAACCCAAGAAATACCAACTCAACAAGGCGCTGGTGGTCAAAATTGTAAACATGATCATCAGCGAGTATTTGACTGCAATAGGGATTCGCATAGCGCTTGCTCCGAACCCGACTTACTATCACACTGTGCTTTTACTTGCCAGAATTGTACTCCAATGCTAGACATCTGCAGGATGAGGTTTCCAAAGTTACATGGGTCAGAGACTATCAGCCGCACCATCGCCAAAAGTTTCAGGCACATTCCCACCAACATGATTTCACGTTTTTGGGGTGATTTTGCGCGCAGCAATGCATCGCGCCATATAATCAAACCTTTCTCGTATTTCTACGATATTGCCAATCGAGAGGCCGAGAAGGACCTGGAACAGTACGCCACGCTGAACGAGTTCTTCACCCGCCGACTCAAGCCGGGCGCCCGCCCGATAGATCCGGACCCGCAGGCGGTTGTCTCACCGGTGGACGGTTGCGTATCCTCTTGGGGCGTGTGTCAGAAAGACCGTTTGCTGCAAATCAAGGGAGTTCATTATGACCTATTTGGCTTGCTACGTGACGGGCCGATGGCAGCACACTTCGAGAATGGCCACTATACAACTCTTTACCTAAGCCCACAGGATTACCACCGCGTGCACGCGCCAGTGGATCTCGAGATCACTAGCCTCGGTTACATGCCCGGAGTCTTGCTTCCGGTCAATCCTCCTAGCGTCCGTTGGATTCCGGGCCTCTACACGCAAAACGAGAGGATTGCCATCTACGCCGACAGTCCTGCCGGCAGGGTTGCCTTGGTTCTGGTTGGGGCCCAGTGTGTGGGTCATATCAGCCTTACATTCAGTGAGTTCCGCTCAAACCGCTGGGGCGCGACTCCAATCAGCTTGAATTTCAACGAGCATTTTTTCGTCAAAAAGGGAGAAGAGTTGGGCGCTTTCGAGATGGGATCAACTGTGGTCATGATCTTCGAAAGCGACCGAGTCGATCTTCATTTTACAGACTCGGATTTGCCTGTCAGGGTAGGTCAACGAGTCGCTTTGATAAACAGGGAGGAAAAACTATGATCGCAAACAAGCATAACTTTCTTGCCGCACTGGTATGTTCCTTTGTCATGCTATGCTCGGCCGGCGCCGGGGCGCAGTACTATGAAGAATCGCGCAGCGGATCAAGCCCCAGCAACCGTCTCTACCTCAGTTTTTCGCTGGGTGAAGGTGCTTATTTCAACTACAGGTGTGACTATGAAGGAGGTTGCAATACCGCCATAGCAGCCCCACTGGATTTCGAGATTTTGTTTGGTTTTCAGATCTTCAACAACTTCTACCTGGATCTGGCTGTGAACTGGTCGGTGGATTATTACCAGAGCTACTACGACAAGGTAACCTACCTGGTGGGTGTGCGCCCCGGAATTCGCTTCTATTTCCCGGGGTTGTTCCATAGGCATTTTTTCCTGCGCGCTGCTTTGCCGCTGGTCTATACGCTGGACGAGGCGAAGAACTTCGTGGCCGGCCTATTACTGGGTTTCGGCCTCGAATGGCGTTTCGCAAATATGGGAATCTTCGTCGAGGCCGACCTGATGCCGTATTTCATGGAAGTCTATCCTGGTTACTGGGTCATTCCGGCGCAGGGACGCGCTGGTGTGGCTTTCATGTTCTGATTATTGGAAATCTGCCTACTGGACGCAGGGTTGATCCTCGTTGTTCCAGCCGCATAGCTTGATACAACAACCGAGATCCTGATCAGCGTTTGGTCCTCCGCTGCCGCCCGAAGCCCCATCGCAACAATACTGTCCCGAGGGACAGGCGCTGTCCCCGGCTCCAGCCGTATCGCAAACGCAAGCGTTGGCTGAGCCACAACTGGTCGCGCTCGCCGAAGAGGGGCAATCATCGTCTGTCACGCAACCGCAGGCGCCGCCGACACAAGCACCCGAGGTGCAGGCCGCTTCGCAAACTCCACAGTGCTCGGAATCGACGGCCGCATCACGGCATTCGTGCTGGCAGCATATGTCTCCGGTCAGACAGCCTTCCGAGAGACCAGATGTGCCGTTGAAGCGACAGCCGCATATGTGAAAGTACGGATTTGCTCCGTCAGGGGTTATGCAAAGGCTGCCAACGGCAGCCTGGGCGCACTCAACTCCACAGGCACCACAATTGGTCTCATCCAGCAAATATTGTTCACAGCCGTTTCCGCGCGCGCCGTCACAATCGCCGTAATTATTCATGCAGTCGCCGGTGTAGTCGCACACAAACTGATCGCCGGTATCGCGACAAATGCGCTCAGTGGAAGGTACATGGGCCACTTCGGCGTTGCAATCTGTGTCACACGCTCCGCAGGTGCCGATCACAACCTGTTTTTCACAACCGTTGTCGCGTTTGGCGTCACAGTCCAGCCAGCCACGATCGCATTCGCCCGAATAGTCGCAAGCTCCCTGATCGCACAGGAGTACCGCTCCTGACACATGCGCGATCCTCTGGGTACAGTCGTTCTGACAGGATCCGCAGTTCGCCAAGTCGTTCGAAACATCCGTGCAGCCTGCAGAGCAGCATTTTTCCCCCTGGTCGCACACGGCATCTCCTTGACAACTGCACAGGCCATCGGTGCAACCGTCGGCAACGGCTCCGTCACATTCGCCGCAGTCCGGACCACAGTTATGTCTGTCCGAAGAAAGATCCGCCGAGGCCTCACAATCCCCCATCTGGCCGTCCTTACAGGTGCGAAAGCCTTGATGGCATTCTCCAGCCTGAGCGATGTAACAAAGTTCACGGTCGCCTTCCCGACAGGCCGCAAAGCTAATTGAAAACACCCGATCGACCGTCTCACCTCCACCATAACCATCGTCGGTAACAGAAATTGTCAGCTTGGCATCCTCAACAGGGGAAGTCGCCGAGCCCTCGAGCAGACCCCGTGAAGAGAGAGTCAAAAAATCTAGCGCGGGATCAGCGTCGTGCATGGACCATGAGTATGGCACCAGCCCGCCCTGCGCCTCAATCTGCTGGCTGTAGCCAAACCCGACTCTTCCATCCGGCAACGAAGTAGTCGTAATGACCAGCGCTTCGGCCGGTACACAAGTCTGGTTGCTGTCACATCGCTCACCCGCGGCACAGGGATGCGTCTCGAGATCGCATAATTGGGTCCCGGAGTCACCGGCATCGCTTTTTTCAGAACCAGAACCACCGCACGCTGGTATGACAATCAAAAACAACCCGGCCACGATCGACAAGTTTAGCATTTTCACATTGTCCTCCAGAAGGGTTGACCGGATTGACAGCCTTTGGTATTTATTATTGCGGATTTTCTGACCCCGAGCAAGACTTGGCATTTTCAAGTGCTGAGTAATACGAGAACACCAGGCAGGGAGGAGAAACAGATGACCGAAAAACTACCAGTGGCGGTGTCACCATCGATCCTGACAGAGGAAATGCGCCTTGTACTGAAAAGCCTTTGTGACAGGGCCAAGGCAGGTGCACGACCGCGGCTTGGAGATGCCCGAAGTTTCTTGAAAAACAGCCTCAGCCTCGATTTCGCCGATTACTTCAAGTTCCTCAAACGTTACAATTATGTAGTCATCAACCGTGGCGACCAGACGCTGGCAGTAACGGAGGAAGGCCGCATAATCGCTGAGCAGGGCGAGGATGATGAATTCATCGGAGAACTCAAACAGCACTTCGGCAAAGAACTGAAAGAAGGGCAGGAGTTGATTGAAATGGATGAAGGAGAGGATTTCGACGTCCAGAAGGAGAAGAATCAGCCAACCAGAATTGCAAAGGGCAAGGGAAAGAGAGAGGCTGCCGAATCCACTGCATCGTCCAAGGGCAGTAAATATGATTCCAAGTACACTCGCTATGGAGCTATCGGCAGTGGCGGCATAGGTACGGTTTTCAAGGGCAGACACAACGCACTGGCACTCGATGTGGCCATCAAGGAAATCAAGGAGCTCTTCACCTACTTCAATTTTTTGCAGCGCTCCGACGTGGTAAGGCACCTGAAGGAGGTCGTCGGCATGATGGCGACCCTCAACCATCCTCTGGTTGTTAAAATCATCGACGAGAATGTTGAAATCGCGCACCCGTATTTCGTCATGGAGTACTTGACTGGAGGCAATCTCAAAGACGAGATGTCCAACTCCCGCCTCCCTCTGGAGCGTGCGCTGATACTCTTTACCCAAATCTCATATGCATTGAACGTCGCCCACAAACAAGAAGTGATCCACGGGAACCTGAAGCCCGAAAACATACTAATCGACGGTCAAGGCAATGCCCGGGTAACCGATTTCGGAATGACCAAGCTCCTGCAGACCGAGTCTGACAGGCCTGTTCCACAGGTGATCACGGGCTCAATTGGGTACCTTTCCCCGGAACAAATGAAGGAGAGATCGGCTTTAACCAAGGGAGCCGATATCTACTCCCTGGGCATCCTCTTCTACGAGATGCTGACCGGAAACCTGCCAGGGCGCCGATCTCCGCTGCCTTCCGAGATCAACAAGGATGTACCCAAGGAAATAGACGATCTTTTCGAGAAGATGACGGCCGACTCGGTCGAAGAACGCCATCCGGACTTCGACGCCGTTCTTTCCGACTTCTACGATCACTTCAAGGATGGTCGTTTCATGGAGAAGGGAAAGATGGTTCTCTTTTGCAGGTCTGATGCGACTGCCGAGTCTTGATGGCGTCCATACGTTCCAGCATGATTGGCTTTCAAGAGGCGTCATATTCGCTTGCCAGATCGTCCTTGATTTTGATCTTGTGTCTTTTACCTGGATGCTGTCCCCGACCTGCTGTCAAACCAGATCCTTTTGTGTCGCTGAATGAATACCTCGAATCAAGCAGACAAGGAAAAATTGAGGATGCCCGAAAACTACTTTCTGACCGGGCACGCAAGGATGCCAGTCCGGAAGTATTCACAGAATATTTCAAGGCAGGGGGACAGACGCTCGTTAAAAGATTTGAGTCACTGGCCGGAGCCAAAAACCTCGAGATGGTATTGCGAGCCACGCTGAGTGATGGACTTGGCAACCATATAGAAATGGTTCAGGAAGACGGTTGCTGGCGTATAGACGGCGGCCCGATCGTTCCAAACGCAGAGTCTAGCCCGGAAGGGGCGCTGGGGCGCTTCTTACGGGCAGCCGACGCCGGAGACTGCCAGACGCTCCTCAGCTGTGCCCCTCCCCGGATATTCGAAAGACACACTCGGGCTCAGATCCTTTCCGGTTGTCGCAATCAGCAGGCGCAACTGAAAGAGACGGCGGCGGCTATCAGGAAATCAGCGAAAAAGCCCCGGAGGATCTCCGACACGAGAGCCGAGATGGAATTCGGTCAGGATCAAAAGTTGATCCTGGTTAAAGTGGCTGAGCGCTGGTATATTGAAGATCTGTAGTATGTCATTGAAGTCGAGAAGGATGTGAAAATGGAACAGTTCGACGAAGTGCCCGAGTTTGAAAAAAGTCAGGAATGGGCCTTATCGGATCTCATCAAGAAGGCTCTCGTGGCTGGCATGGGAGCCTTGTTCATGACTGAAGAGGGTGTACGCTCGTTCCTGGGAGACCTCAAGTTACCCAAGGATGTCATTCAGTTTGTCGTCGGCCAGGCATCCAAGACCAAGGAAGATCTTTTCAAGGTCCTTTCTCGTGAGTTGCGACTTTTTCTTGAATCCGCTAATTTTTCGGACGTTATGCGCAAGGCCCTGTCTGCAACTTCCGTACATATCGATGCAACCTTGCGTTTTCTGCCGGATGGTGAAGGTCTGCGACCAGAGATAACAGCTGCAACCAAGGTGAAGCGCGACGGCAAGGCCGGTAAGACTAGTGGTAAGAAGTCCTGATAGATTTACAAAGAGAATTTTTTCCGATGGCTGGCATTCCGAAAGCAATTCGTCATGGTTTTTCGAGTCCGGTCATGCTGCTTCTGGTCATGGGCTTGGCGGCCTCCTGTGACGGTGGATTCGAACAGGGAAACTGCGAGGCCGGCTATCTCGAAGTCCATGGTCATTGCGAAATTGCCGTCGGCCAAGTTTGTGCCTCCGGCGGCGATTGCCTGTCCGGCATCTGTGAGAAGCCGGAGGACACACAGGCTTTTTGCACCATAGGTTGCAAAGACGACGACAGTTGTCCCACTGGTTTTTACTGCAATTTTGACGGCACAAAGCACTGCTTTCCAGGAAAACGTCTTGTGCCTTGCCAAGCAGATGGTGACTGCCAGACCTGCCAGACCTGCCAGCAAGGGTTCTGCACTGACATTGCTGGCTGCCAGATCTGCGCTACGGATGATGACTGTCAGTCATGCCAGCGATGCGATCTTAAGCGCTGTATCGACGTTGCTGGATGTCGAGCCTGCACGGACGATACAGATTGCCAGGCATGCCAGAGCTGCGGGCAAGACGGAGTATGCCGGCTTCTGTCGGGATGTGTGCTGTGCTCGTTTGACGATCAATGCCTGGGCTGCGAGGAATGCGAACAAGGTGCCTGCAGGCACATCGAGGGGTGTGGAACCGATCATTGCTTCAATGACACCTTTTGCCCACCGCGCACCAGGTGCCTGTCAAACTCCTTTCTTAGTGACACGACATGTTTACCGATTGATCTCCCGTTCGGCAGTGACTGCCAGGCGGGTGGCGATCAGACATGCATTGGCGGAATTTGCATCGAAAACGAAGACAGATCGATGACCTGTTCCAAGGCCTGCACGAATGATGACGATTGTCCCGATCTCGACAGTTGTGCTCCGGACGAAAACTGTCTCTGGGCCTGCAGGGAGCCTTACACGCCGCCGGCTGGAGCAGCCTGTCTAAATGACAGGGACTGTGAAAATGACCGTGTTTGCGGCCTTGTTGCCGATGTTTCACAAGCGGCTTGGGAAACGCGATGCCTGGTTCCCAACATCTGCGTTAAATCCGCGCCTGACGAATGTGATCCTGGACACGGCGAGCAATGCAGTTCGGGTATTTGTACCCTTGACGGGTTCTGCACTCCCGTTTGCGCTGGCGATCTGGATTGCCCAGTCGCTTTTCTTTGCGACAAGCTTCCAATGAATCTCCCCGATGGGCAGACCGCTGAGTTTTACGGGTGTGCTCCCGAGGGTAATGTCCTTGCCGAGATAGGCGAAACCTGTCTCAACGGAGATCCGGATTGCAAAAGCATGTTGTGTATGCCAAGCCCGGCAGATGGACCCGTACCTTTTTGCACAAGCAATTGCAATCCACAGGGCGCCGATTGCCCCGACCTGTTCTCTTGCAGAGCGGATCCTGAAGATGCCGAAAACTTTTTCTGTCAACCGGCCGTGATTGACGGCGAATGTGCCAGAAACAGCGATTGCCTCGATCCTCAAGTGTGCGGTCTTTTGAACGAGTGGAACTTTACCCGCTGTGTGGATGCCATTTCGGGTGGGGCCTTGCCGGGAGAGACTTGTAATTCTCAAACACCCTGTGCAGGCGGTTTGTGTCTTGATTCTGGTAGTTGCTCGAGCTTTTGCCTCGCTTCCGAAGATTGTCCATCCGGATTCATTTGCGACTATGTTGGGCTTGTCGGCCCACAAGGAGAGAGAGCGTTTGCCAGGCTCTGTCGTCCTACTCCAGGGAGCCTTACACCCTGCAAGCGGGAATCGGATTGCCAAGACCTGGAATCCTGCAGGCCGGTTCTCGACATGCGTTTTTCCGGTCTCAATGGGATATGCATGACTGCAGGTAACGGCAGCGACGTTGGCACAGCTTGCCAGGCGAGTTACGACTGCCGCAGCGGCTTCTGCCCGGCAACCGGAAGCTGTAGTAACCTGTGTCTCGAAGACACCGATTGTCCCGCGGGTTACATATGCCAATTGGGATTGATCTCTTTCTGGGGTGCAAAAAGTTTCTCCGCCAATATTTGTATCGAGTACGTCCCGGCCGAGCTTTCCGAACCATGCCCCGGCGGAGATCGGGATTGCGCGCAGGGCCTCACTTGTTTTCAGCCGTCCACCGGCGAAGCCTATTGTTCAAAGGCTTGCCAGACAAATGAGGATTGCGCCGAGGCCGACAACATGTTCTGCCTAGATGACGGGAACGGCGGGCTCGTTTGCCAGACGCTATAAGCCAAAACTCCGCGCGAGGCTGGAGAAAACACCTTCTCAGAAAGACGTTGCCGCTTGTGCTACTGGCAACCGCCGCGGCGCTGGTAGGCGTACAACTGTTGGCGATGATTCCGCACGATGTGAATGTACAGATCGAAATCACTCCAACACAGAGCGCCAGTCTCAAGATACTTGAGATATTTGTAAGCGGCGATTCAGATCAGGACGAGTTTCAATCTGCGGTCCAGTTCCGTTTCGATAGTCAGCATCGACCGGCAGGAAGGCTCGAACACACTTTCAGCCTTACAAATGGAGATTATTCCTTGAAATTTCGCCTGACCATGGAAGATGGAGCACAAGTTGACTCGCAACGTAGTATCAAGGTCAATGGTGAGACTTTCCTGGTGCTGCCTTCCTTGTAGCACAAAATCGCTTCTTGACTCGCCCTGACACTGAGCTATCATTGTACATGGCATCGGGGGGACAAAGGAATGTCATGACCGATCGTCAGGTGTTCGAACCTGAAGAGATCGTTCTGGCTGGTAATGTGCTGGCCGAGCTTGCGAGCGAGGGAAGCGAGGAAGCCGCATCCAGCGCCGAGTATCTGCGCATGGTTATGGATCAACTCGTACGCTTGCGACATGTAGTAACTTCTTACGCTTCGGTGATCGAACCACACGTTGTGGCCGGAGCCCGCCGTGATATTCACACCCTGGCGGAGGCCATCTGTCGTTCCAACCCTTACACAATTGAGGCAATCATTCCAACCAGGGCCGTGGTGGGGCGCGCCTACCAGGTTGCCAGGTTCAACTTTTTGCGCCTATTGGGTCGAATTGCCAAACGCCACATGCCGGCCAACAGCGAGAGAGGCCAGCTTGTCGAAGACATCAATCGATTCGTCAGGCAGGCCGTTACCACCATCATCGCAGAGGATATCCTGCTCTCCATCGCCGGCGATTGTAATTTGAGGCTCGAACTGAGGCGAAAGGCAACTTATGTATTGGCCGATCTCTGGGAACATCGCACCTCCCGACCAGTACGTGAAATCTTTCCTGTCTTGATCTCGGTCTGGGAGGCCAAGAGTCGCTTCACGATTTCCTACGGTACTCTCAGCGGTACGTCTGAACTGCTGGAGCTTATAAGGGAAGGCTGCGATCCTGCCGCGATAGACTACTTCACCTCCGACAACCTGAGCGACGAAGAACAGCAGGCTCTGTTCGAAATGGTTTTCAATGCCACCTACGAAGAGTTGGAAACCATGCGTAGTTACATGGACAACAATCAGAAAGGTGTCCTCGGACCTTCTGAAGTCGCCCAGCTTTTTAATGTCCCGCTTTCTGATCTGCACCAGACGATCGAGAATCCCAAGGACATGTTCTTCACTTTTCGTGAGCGACAGGTCAATGCTTACCATCGGCTGATCCACAACTTGGCCGGGCCTAAGAAAACAGCCGAGGAATACCTGATGATCTACTTGCTCAAGCAATCCGAGATTGTACCTGAGCCTGCCGATCTCAGTCGCAAGGCGAACGACGGGTGTGCATAGCTTGTTGATTTTGCTGATTTGCCCGCCGACCGGCGAGGCTGTCAGTGGCCTCACCCGGCCGAGCCGCACTTGGCGGCCACCTCGGGCTGATAGTAGGTACTGAGAAAGGTCTTCGAAAACTTCTCGCGGGCCAGCTTCGGCTCGACCTTGAGAACGACGTCGATCCAGTACTGGGTGATGGGAGCTGTTCCAAAGTTGCCGGCCATCTCCTTGATTAGTTCTATTGCCATCGGCCGCTTGTATGAATCCCACAATCTACGCACGGCGTGGTTGTAACCAGCGGGCTGAGCACTCTCCGATCGCCTGCCGATGGCATCACGCACCGGACCCAGGTCGTTCTCGCTCACGGCCTGCGCAACGGCCTTGTCCAGGCTGGGCATGAAAACCCGCCACAGGACCAGCAGCAGAAAAACACCCCCTATTATCATCCAGCCGGCCGGTGACATCCAAAACCTCCAACTTGTACAAACTAGCATCGATTAGGGACTTTGGCAATACGCCGCGTTGACAATTGTTGTGAAACCTGATAGTCACAGCCCGCTGTCGAGATGGTTTCAGCTGAGCTGTGCTCGATTGTAACCGGAGGAATACACTATGGAAATCAAGAAGATCGGCGTCGTTGGGGCCGGGCAAATGGGGGCCGGGATAGCTCAGGTTTCGGCCGCCTGCGGTTTAGATGTCTGGCTTTGCGATATTAGCGACGAATTGATCCAGAAGGGGATCAACGGTATCGGAAAACGTCTCGAACGCGCGGTCGAAAAGGACAAGCTAGGCTCCGACGAGGCCGAGGCGATCAAAGCGAAATTGCACAAGGCAGCCGGTCTCGACGATCTGGCACAATGCGATTTCATCGTTGAGGCTGCGACCGAGCGTGAGTCGCTAAAGCTCGAGATTTTCAACAAGCTGGACAAGATCGTACCCAAGCAAGCCATCTTGGCCAGCAATACCTCGTCGATCTCAATCACCCGTATTGGTGCTGCCAGCGGCAGACCCGACAAGGTTATCGGTATGCACTTCATGAACCCAGTCCCGGTCATGAAGTTGGTGGAGATCATCCGTGGGCTGCCTACTTCTGACGAGACCGCTCAAACCACGATCGCTTTGGCAAAACGGATGGGGAAAACCTGCACACAGTCCAAGGATTTTCCCGGTTTTATCGTCAACCGGATCCTGATGCCGATGATCAACGAGGCCGTATTTGCCCTAGAAGAGGGAATCGGAAGTGTCGAAGACATAGACACCGGCATGAAGCTGGGCACTAACCAACCAATGGGTCCACTTGCACTGGCCGACCTGATCGGCCTTGATACATGCCTGGCCATCATGCAAGTGCTGCACAATGGTCTGGGAGAAGGCAAGTACCGCCCTTGCCCTTTGCTGCGCCAGTACGTTGATGCGGGTTGGCTGGGCAGGAAGTCGGGTAGAGGTTTTTACAACTACTGATTCACGAGCGAGAGCATGGAATTCGAACTCAGCGAAACCGACAAGCTTATCCAACAGACTGCCCGTGATTTCGCTACCCGCGAACTCGAGCCCGGCGCGTCCGAGCGTGAGGCTGCAGCCAGTTTTCCGTTCGATAAGCTTTCTCAGATGGCGGGCCTGGGGCTGATGGGCGTCAATGTCCCGGAGAAATGGGGCGGCGTAGAGGCGGGCGTTGTGGCATACGCTTTAGCAATGATGGAAATTGCCCATGCCTGTGCGTCCACGGCCGTCACCATGGCGGTAACCAACATGGTGGCCGAAATCATCTGTAAATTCGGCACTGAAGAACAAATCGGCAGGCACGTTACCAGACTTACATCGGGTGAATATCCCGCCGGCGCCTTTGCTCTTTCCGAACCACATTGCGGCTCAGACGCTACCGCTTTGAAAACCAGCGCCAGGCGGACCGATGACGGCTGGATTCTGAACGGCACCAAACAGTTCATTACTTCGGGCGCACACGCCGGCGTTATCGTTTGCTGGGCGCGAACAGGTGAACCGGGTGCGCGGGGAATATCCACATTTTTAGTGCCTAAGGACACTCCCGGGTTGAGCGCCGGTCCGGAAGAAAAGAAAATGGGGCTGATGGCCTCCAACACGGTTTCGCTCATCTTCGAAGACGCCAAGCTCCCGCCGGACGCGCTTCTGGGCGAAGAAAATCATGGTTTTCCAATAGCCATGATGGCGCTCGACGGCGGACGCATAGGCGTGGCTTCTCAGGCTACTGGAATAGCCCAGGCAGCGCTAGATCAGGCAATCATGTATGCCCGTGATCGAACCGCATTCGGTAAACCATTGGCGGGTCACCAGGCCATCCAATGGATGATCGCCGACAGTGCAACAGAACTGGACGCGGCGCGGCTGCTGGTTCTCAGGGCTGCCGATCTGAAGAACAGGCAGAAGCCTTTTACACGTGAGGCCTCGATGGCCAAGTTGTTTGCGACCGAGGCGGCCAACAGGATCTGTGCGCGTTCTTTCCAGATTCACGGCGGTTACGGCTATATCAAGGACTACCCGATCGAGCGCCTGGTAAGGGACAGCCGGGTTACCACGATCTACGAGGGAACCAGCGAGATCCAGCGCCTGGTAATCGCCAGATCCCTGCTCAGGAGTTAATGTATGACAACGGGCAAACATCTAGATCAGGGTTTTGTCCAGGTGTACACGGGCGACGGCAAGGGAAAGACGACGGCCGCTTTGGGGCAAGCTTTCAGGGCCGTGGGACACAACCTGAAGGTCTTTATGATCTTGTTCATGAAGGGCAACCTGGAATATGGCGAGTTGGAAACCGCCCGCCGCCTGGCCCCTTTCATCGAGATTCGCGAGATGGGCAGGGAAACCTTCGTCTCTAAGGAAAACCCGGAGCAGATCGATATTAAATGGGCCAAGGACGGCGTTCAACTGGCTCAAAAAATAATTTCGTCGGGCGACTACGATATGATCATACTCGACGAAATCAACGTGGCTCTCGATTTCAGCCTGATCGAGCTATCCGACGTTCTCGAACTGATACGTATCAAGAAACCATCGCTGGAGCTGATTCTCACTGGCAGGAATGCTCACGAGCAAGTTATTGCGGCCGCCGACCTGGTCACCGAAATGAAAAAGATCAAGCACTACTATGATGCGGGCGTTGTAGCCCGTGTCGGAATTGAACGCTGAAGGGATGGGCAAGTATGCTTTTCGACAGCGAGTCTCTCGAGCAGATCATCCAGAGTAAGGAAAGCTGGACAAGAGAAGAACTCACACAGACACTTCGGCGTTCACCT